>Ga0058701_10002534_pt1 | contig 13919 bp, 9 predicted proteins | sample AgamicOrMae_FD_97039 | JGI IMG/M metagenome (GOLD analysis project Ga0058701, IMG submission 97039) | Agave microbial communities from Guanajuato, Mexico - Or.Ma.e | ecosystem: Host-associated > Plants > Phyllosphere > Phylloplane/Leaf | place: Guanajuato, Mexico | collected 2012-06-04 | reverse complement strand
CTTGCCCTATCTGAATGTATGCAAGAAGTTTGGGTTATTTCAATAAAAAGTGCGTCTACAACTTTTGTGTTAAAGAAATAATACTTTCTAGTGCTCGGACCCTAAGTTTCAATTTTTTTACGAATAAAGCACATTTTCCCCAGTCGATTTATGTATAAGTAGTCGAAATTCAAGGGAGACTTAAGTAAACGCCGAATTTTTTACGAAATTATGGCAAAACCGTCCATTTTTTTCGAAAAAACGGCTAAGGTAGGGTCAATTTTAGGACTAAACAAATGAATAAACCCATTTTCGGATTCCTCCTGAACGCGGCTACAAGATGAACACCTCGAACATCTCAAAATATTGCCGCAAAGCTGAGATATCAGCGTTCGAACATACTTTTTAAGATTTTTTAAGTTTTCTTAAAAAAAAACACTAACTCGTGTAGAGCACAAAATTTTCCCAAACTCCAGAGGTCTCATAGAGTTTTTTCGGCTTCATTTCACCCCTAGAAACGTAAAATACATAAATCGCGTTGTAGCGCAAAAGTCACCAAAATTTTGTTGCACGGTGTTATTGGCTAAACAAATTAATAATAAGCAATTTTTCGGCAGTTGTCAGGAAAATACAGAATCCGAGTCCATTAAGTTTTCTCTATATTATTTTTCATAAAAATCAAAACAAGTATTTTTTTAATTATTATTTTTAACAACTCTTCAGAGCACTTTGTAAAAGATTATTCGCCTTCTAATGAATTGTCCAATCAACACGCAATATGCATTACATGCATATACGTTAATATTTGATCGAGATTTTCCCGGCTATTGAAATAAGTATTCGAGTACTCACTAGATAACCGAATATGTGCACTTAAACGGCTTCAGTGTCCGAAATTCGTCGTAGATAAACTCTGAATGTTATGGGGTAGGTAAAAAAGGTTTCATTGTGTAATTATACCGCCTTCCGTCATCAAGCTTAAGCGGCAGTGCAGCGAGACATAAATCACTTACTTAACCAAAGTTAACGTAACTTCACGATCGCAAAGCTTGATGCCATCATTTCCTTTTTGCAGCAGGCTTTTGACACAAAGAATTTAGAAGCTTTAAGCTTGGTGACAGCCAAGTTGAGTGGTAGTACAGCGCAGCAAATTGGACTTAACCGTAATTAATCAAGGTTACGTAGATTTAACCTTGTCTCACCTAAGCAACATACGTAGTTGTTAGGAACCAGGTTGGAAGTCTGAGGCGTCTTCCGGCACCCCCTCCTTTTAAATTAGGAAGTATATTTTTAATTTTATTATTATGGCAAAAAAAACGTATAATATGCCGTCGTCATCGATGTGCAGTACAAGGTCCCGTCTACGAGCTTCGATCACTAGGGGTTCTCAAAAAATAAAAAAAATAAAAAACAGATAAAACTGATTTGTACTGAAAGAACTTGCAGTTCTGCTGATGTGTGTATCAATTTTAAACATTATAGCAAAAGACAGATCCATTTAATTAAAAGTGTATAAAAATGAACCATTTCTCTCGTATGCAATAATATTTCACTCAATTTTGCTGCAACAAAAACTTTTTTTAAATCTGTTCATGAAACGTATGGCAGTAAAACAAATGGCTTCACGTTAATGTCAAAGAGGCATATTTTGTTCTACAACAACAGAAAAAAAGTCAATTTAGGAAATAAGAAAGCGCTATGAAGATTGTTACTTTACTTGGTAAAATGTAATTACGCGGTGGCGTTGAACGAGGATGGATGTAGGTCGGACATAAAAATAGATTAACACGGAAGCGAAATTCATGCCGCTCTGGTCACCGGATCAGAAAATGTGTTATCTGTAATCCTATATTTAAAGTGGGTGTCCTTTAAAAAGATCGAGTTTTATTTACCGAAATGTCATGTGGGCTTAAAAAAGACAACGAAATCGGATTCACATACAGAGATTACAAACGGAAAGATAGCACAGCGGACATCGCTTTCAAAGATTGTTCCTTTTACTAACGTGGAAGCACTCTTATAGGCTAATATGGTTACCCAAAGCCATCATTATTCTTAAAGGAAACCACAAAAGTAGTTATCTCGAAGAAATAATAAAAAAAAAAGTCGTTAAAAGATATATCGGGTGATAACTCGCCAAGACGGATGAGATCAGGGTAACCGTTGACATGTTTTTCATCAGTCACATGAAGATGGGAAGAAAAATCAATAGGCAAATCAATATGTCTTTAATAATTCCTGGTGTGTAAAATGTAAACACGTCGGCAAGTAAAAATACACTAAAGGTACAGCGACGCAGTAGCGTGCCACAATCCAGGTTGTACTCATCCTCGATGCGTTCCTTCCAGCTCTCTTACCCTGACACTCAAGGCGGGGCTTCACACTTCCGACCTACGTCTGCGTAGGTTCGATCGTCAACGTTTCTTGGGTTTTTTTTTTAGTCGGAGCTGAATTTGGGCAAATGCAGATGCGAGGATAAGTAGTCCATATGAACTGTCGACACGAACTGACGTCAACGCTTAACACCTGCACGAGTGTTTTTCCGACCGGTATTTAGGTGGTTTAGGCAAAAGATAACATTCTTTGAGTGCTTCTATATTAATTAAAAAGGTTTTTGAACAAAACTTGCTTATTCGAATCCTTAACTGTGCTATCGGCACTATTTCTGGAATGTATTTTTTTTCGTGTAGAGGATGTACATTTTTCTTTTAAATATTTGTCAATCGTTAGTACTGGTGAAAATCTGTTAATTGGGATCAACCCCAATAAAAAGTGGTTGATTCTAAATAAAGGAGAGAAAAACAGCATGAAGATACCAACAAACAGGTGTCGCTAAAAGTCACGAGCACTAGCGCAATCTGCACTTTGATCCAGCTTCAAAACACATATCAACAACGTAGATATCAACTAACGGAAGAATACAGAGCTGAAAGTAATGAAAAATAACGATAATAAGGCTGGTCTATCTTTGTGAGTGTTAAGCAGGTAAAAAATCAGGCGTAAATTTACAATGAAGGTAATAACAATTCAAATTAAAATAATTGTATATGACTACCAGGGAACACCCTTTAGCATTGCAGATTGACGCCATACCGCAACCGACATACACGTTGAGCCCACTAATACTGCCATCTCCCTTTTCAATGGGAACGAGTGTTGCCCACGCTGTTTCCCACTCGGAATAACATACCCTCCTCCTCAATCTCCAGTAATTGCGTCTTAAGACTTTCTGCGTGTGGGACCACTCTGGCTTTCATAAAAATCCGTTCCGCGATAGGGTCCACTTCACGACAGGCCACCCCCCGAGTTGGCATTACCCTGACTAGAAGCCTTAAAGAACTAGGTGGTCTACACGCATGGCGTTCCCACATAACGTCCCGGCTAAATCGCGTTAATATTGCCAACTGGCACTTGCCGTCTAAATGTCGTACAACTAATTTATTAAGCTATCAAGCTAGTCGAGACCTATCAGGGGAGATCTTTTCCCACTCGTCTACGACTTGGACTCAAAGACTTCGGACTACGATTTCGAACTCACATTATTTACGGTATCCTATGCCATCCTCCATTTTGAGCATAGCTGTTATGATAATGTTTCTTGAGAATTCATCAAATCATTTAAAATTTATTCCAGACGACTCCTGGCAAAGCCCCGGAAATACTCTGTCATGCAGATTGGTATCTCTGCTCCCAAACGTATCTGTCATCCGGGACGTTTTCGAGTTCGTTACAGTTTTCCTCCACCTGATCTGCTCTAGACTCGAACTGTTCGCGATGATTCGAGGTTTTCCCTATGTGGACAATGAAATCCGTGCCCTATTCGCTTCCCAAAAGCCTTAGGAATTTTCCTCGTTCGGTGAGTTTGTGAGATACGTATAATATGTGGCATTTACTCTTGGGTTTTGCGATTCAACCAGGCGATACTGGTCCCCCCCTCAGAATTGCTGTAATTAGATCAAATTTTCCTTGAATGGCCACTGCGTCCGCAGCTGTTGCACAAAGCTTTTAGAGGCCTAGTGCAACTCACGAGCCCTCGTCCTCTTTATGTCCCGCACTTATTACACCAATGCTCGCCTTGGTAGGTCGTGCCTGCCCGGCGATGCCGTTGCACCCCTTCGGTGGTTACCTTCCAAGAATTATGACCGTTCCAGTGTGGGTCCTTGCGCTTCCGGAATTCCCGTTGCGGTGGGGTAAGGATATTCCCTAAAAATTTTCGTTCGAAGGATCAATTCAACTCAAGGACTGAACTGGACGTACTGTAATACCATGTATGATCGCACATGGCTTTATAAATCTATAAGACACCCTTTACTGCGTTCATCTCTCAACGTATTATGTAACGCGACCTGTTGTCTGTGATTGGCCTCACCCACCTCTTGGTGACTCTTACGATTGTTGATCAAGTAATTATTTACTTTTTCGGTGCCTCGTCCTATACCGACCCCCTCAACATAGCAGTACCAGCGAATTTGTTTTTTTGTGAGAATCTTAAAAGAACATATCCATATCATCCTGAAAACAATCATCCATTTCCTAAGTGGCCAACTGTTATATGATAACAAAACCACAGTAGCGCGTTAATTAGTTTTACAAGAACTTGTTGGTTACATCTGGCTGCATTAAGTTTTAAGGAGGTACCCCCGTCACTGCCGAATTCCTAAAATCAGAGGGAAGTTGAAACTTCGCCTAAAACTAACCATAGGATGTTTGGCTCGCCGTTAACGCCCACACAAAACTCTTGTCATCTGTTCCGCGACTCTCTCCACACCGCACCCTCTCCCCTTATCAGTAACGCGACATTAGTGCCTGGACCGGATTGCCAATAAACCATCTAATCGGCGGCATCACTGAAACGAAATCGATTGGAATCAAAACAATGTTTGGCCTTGAGAGATATTTCCTTATCTGAAACGGTTGTCAAGATGATCGACAAAGACACAGAAGCATTGGTCTGCGTCGGAACCTGTTTCGCGTACATCTGGCATAAAAAATTCAAGACGCTCGACATATCACGCATAACAAGGAGCGCAGCACTTCGTTCTTCTAAGAAACGCTTAAACACGGGCCACCACTCTTATTTGAGGCGCATGTAAATGTGGGTAGCGAGGCTCAAATGCGGGTATTCTGATCTTGTAAAAGTTGGTGTTCTTGTTACTTTTGGTTGCTTCAACTGATTTTGTAGTCTTTCGCCTCCCAAAACGAAGGACTCTCGGCCAACACTTGAGGGCCAGCGCGCGCGCCCCCCACTTACCGCACACAATTGGAGAAGGTTCACGGAATTCGCTATTTTAATGGTGTGCTGCCTCAGGGAAATTCGAAAAATTTCAACATCTTGTTCCCTCGAAACTACGCTACCTACTTTCAAAATACCGTGGAGCGCCCAAGACCTCGGTCGCGTCACGAGAAGAAAAGGGCGACACAATCTAGACACTCTTCGATGCAGTAGGAAAGGAGCGTCATTGAATATGGATCCAGGTTACAAGAGCCTCAAATCTCTTGTCCTTACAGTCTCCTCCACTACCTCTCCTGATACACAGTGCTTGTAGGAACTCGCCACCTGCGAAGCTGACAACAAAATATAGGACGACAGAATCCGAACTTAAATGTAAAAATATCAACAAAAAAGACTCTGTACATACATTTTTGAAGCATATTCTCGTCGCCAAAAAGTCGCATATCACCGTGGTAAAAGTCCCAAAAAATCGTTCTTCAAAACCTAACATAAAAAAGATTTAAATGTTGATTTTTTTTTCACTTGCGTCATCATTCAATTATTTTTCAAAATGCGGATTATTTTCTGTATTAGGTCACATTAAGGTGCTTTATACCGTATTCCAGTGAATTATTTTTCTTCCTACGTATTATAGTTTGGTATCCACAAGCAATAAACATCGTTAACATATACAATAGAATAAAAACGAACTGCACCACCAAGGCCGTCATTCGTAAGATCAAATTGTCAAAGTGGTTGATTTCGGTAATCAATCTTGATTTGTTGTGAAGCTGTCCTGTGTGTTCACACAGGCAATATTAGAACTGTACTCTACCGATTGACTCATCGTTATTGGTCGGGGAAAAGAAGATCTCGAATGCAAACGAAAGTTAGGTATTGATTGAAACTAAGGCCCAATTAAATACTATTCTTCAGATGTGGTGCATTGTGGAGCACATATATGCATTATTCGCACTAACTTTTATGAGGAAGTCATCAAAGAACTTGACGTGGGAAAATTGAAAGGCTCTTGCGACGCCGCTAACAATTTAACTATCCAAACTCAAGTGGAATAAGTCAACGAAATCCAACCCGTTAACGAGAAGCAAGGTAACCCAACAGTATAGAGAAATGCCTGTTGGCTGTTTGTTTTAATACGGTAATGTTTGAACGCATGATATAAGGTGGGTAGCCAGTAACTTTGGCAAATATCCTAATGAGCTACCAGCTGCTGACCGATGAGCGCAGAATATGTGATTCGCTACCTGCGCAACACCGCTGACTGCGGGGTGACCTACGAGAGGACGAACATTCAAGCGCTTCGTTGACTCCGATTAGAGCGGGATTCAGAAAAATAGCAAAAATTTTATTGGATTCGTCGTGAAACAAGCTTAAGAAGGCATTACTTAGCCAAAAACAAAAGGTTAACGCCTTGCTATCAGCCGAGGCCGAGTATCTGGTCATGCGCGAAATTGCTAAAGAGAACCTGTGGCTGCGTTATTTGTTAAGTGAACTCGACGCTAGAGATTTGATGGGGAGGAACATTTATGTAAATATTGATGATGAAGGAACATCCGCAGCTCCCCAAGCGAACTGAGCACTTTGTAATTAGATACTGTTTTTGTAAGAGACGAAGTGAAGAACGGTATAGTTCGATTCAATAGTATCAGATTCCAATTTTAGGACACGCATTCATTGAACATTAGCTCTATTTCCGAAAAGCTCGTATCGTACTTTCCGGTCAAGTAGTTGATAATTGATCCATCTTTTGAAACGGAGATGCTGAAAAACACAGTTTTTCGTTGTTCCTGATCGGACGCCCAACGCCTGGCTTGAGAGTTATTAACAAAAAGCTAAAGAGGTTATCGTGTGTTTTTTTTTTTCTTCAAAAAACTTTAATATTTCTATTTGAAACACATATGTATGTCAACCTGGTTTGGCTTTCCACTCCCTTCTTTCTCCAACCTCTACAGAGGTGCAAACCTGACTGCCGTGCGAGAAGAGTTGGGCTTAGAACGTAAAACTTGTGTCGTGGATATGTATCCTTAACTGTACAAAACTCTTGCTGTGTCAGGAAAGGAGTGAGTATATCACGATGGGAGCTCTTTGTTACATAAAAATGTTGAAGGCTGCGCATATTAACAGCGGTGTTTAATGTTTGGATCAAAATGATATCCAGATCGTGAAGTACGGCGCTCTTGATAATGCCCCTGGATCTCTGCAGAAGTGGGATTGTTTGTAAACGCTCTTATGCTGCGCTTCGCTATTGTGGTCAAGTTACTTGACTATACTACCCGCTGGGAGATGTTTTTATCCGCGGAAGGAGATTGGCCTGCCGTAATATATCCATCTTGAATTGATGTTGAAATCAAACAATATGTACAAAAACACAATATCACTCACCCTTTGCCTTTCACCAACAGAGCATTGTTGCCAAAGTGTCGTCGTGCCAGCTTCACCTGATAAAGAAAAGAAAAGAGCAATGATTGTTTGAGCATTGCACTGTACTGACAGAAGGATCCTTGGAATGCCTAACTTCAGGTCAGGCTGAAAAATTACATAATGGTCTTGGAAGGTCCCTCAATATGCTAACAAAAACTCAACCCCCCTGAAAGAAAACCGGCCAAACATCAGTCAAAAAACTATACGATTTTAACCGACCATGTGCCTTCCAACAGTGTGGCAAGAAACTCCTTCAAGCTCAACATAATCAATTATATCCTCCAGTAGGACCTAATACTTGCCGGACATGCCGCTACTGCTACCGTAACTGCTCCGGTCGCACCAGTCTTTGCTATATTTTATTTTAACAACTTTCATTGAAGCCTCGAGCGTGATTGAAGGAATGCGGTTTACGCCTCGTGCCTCCACTACGATATCCTAAGAATGTTCATTATACTCCCCCCCCCGTGATGCCGTGTTTCAAGCTGCGAAACTTGCCCTTGTAAGCAGGCTTCTGGATAAAGAAAGTGTACTAAAAAAATTGATGCTTTGTTTTCTCAAAAGACAGCAATACTGCCGTTGTTCTAACGCATCTATCTCTTGCTAGTTCGTCACTCCAGACGTACTAATGGCAGTCAGGGGAAAACGCATAACGTCGTTCCAGATATGCAAACTACTAATTTTTTTTTTAAATAAGGCTCGAGAGAAATGACTGTTACTGATTTAATACGTTAATATGCTGAAGATCTATTCAGATTCGAACTTTTATCTTAATTTACCAAACTATGTTAAACCACTGAAGAATCATCGATTTTTTAAAATGTAATAATCTTTTTTTAGAGACGTAGTATTCCATTGTACGTTTTGAATTCCATGTTTGCCTTTTTGCTATGTTTGAGGGCGCAAACTGGGACTCCGCTATATGTGGTCACAGGAGAGAATTTTTATCACGAAGAATCTCGATCTTGGCCATCGCAAAGATAAGACAGAAGGCTTTGGGCATCATTCCGCCGTGAAAAAAGGAATTAGTCTACCGAAAGAAAACCCATTAAAACTGTGATGAACTACTAGCAGGAGAAGCGGACGCGCTGAGAGCAGAAATGTAAGAAGAACTGGGAGGGCCGATCTTCTAGGTGACGCACTAGCATGATTTCGGAGACTATAATGAGGTCAAAAGAAGAAAAAAATACATAAAAAATAGTCACAAAAAATCCAAACTTATTGTTCGTGGTAAATCCAAAGTTTCTAGACCAAAGCAAAAATGGCAGAAGGCGCCACACACGGGCTACTTGGGATCTCGGTCTATTTTGATGAGTTTATTCCAAAACGCTGCCATTTTTATATCAAATATATCCGTTTATAGAGTTCATGGCCATCTCGACAAATCGAAGAGGCGTGAAGTAAACAGTGCGTTTGTGAGAGAGGACCAGAGGGAATTGCGAGATGGGAACAGTATCGTCTCTCGCGCGGCCTTAACCGCTGTAGGAGAGACAACTATTGCAGGAGCCTTTCAACTGAGAGAAGCAGGGAGTTGAAGCGAGGAATCGGCCGACGCAACAGGCCCACGGGCTTACGAGCCCGTGTGCCTATTTCAATGGGCGCTATTTTGACTTCAACATAAACGAGATTTCCTTCAAGAAATAGCGAACGATGTCAGGCCCTCATCAAAGAATTTTTGTGAAGAAAAAATGCAGATTAATAGACGAATGCGAGTGCTTTGTCCAAAAAGCAGGAAATTAAAAGTCCAGAAAAGGAAGAGACAGATTGGGCCGGTGCAAGCATCGCAGAAGAAAAGAGACGGCAACTCATCCAAAATAGCCCTAAAATTGAGATCCCTCGTGGGGTAAACGATTTGAGTTGGGATCCCGTGTCGCGATCTTCGATTTAAAATATGTTGTTTACGGCATCGAGTAGTTGACCCAGTTTCAACCAAAGTTAGAATTCCCTCGAATTAAATGTGGATGGAAACAGTGAAGCCTCAAAAGAAAGGCTTGCTGTTTACACTGCTTCCAGGCTAATTGCTCCCCATTAACACCCCATCACTGTTGATAGATTTTACGAGTGAGCCAAGTTTTAGCACAGCAAAAGCGTTGAGAGCCACATCCTTTTGCGCCCCTTATCTGCTGACAAAAAAGGAATGAAACAAGCGGTGTAAGACTCGGTCACAGCAGTGATGTCAAAGCGAGGAATCACCCACCCACCAGATGTTTTTTGTCAAGAAGGCAGTGATTATGGTAATCCTCAGCAAACCTGGCAAGGTACGCGAATCTTGTCACACTTGAATTCATTTGGCAAAACCGCAATCAAACCGATTGTAAAAATAGACCTACTTGTACATGAGTTTTAGGACACTGAAGGTTTCAGTTACAATTGATTATAAATTTATAGTTTTAAACGACCATGGTCCAGTGACCAGGATCGCTTAAAAAATCTGGGCACTCTCTCTTCAACGTCACGTCAAATCCATTTCTTACAAGAAAACCAACGGTCACCGACCTTTTAAAAATAACCAGGATTGAATTATATATTGTTCTTATGGGTAAACGCACATACTTGCTTTTGTTTTTGTTTTTTAATTATAAATTGTTCCTATGGGAAAACACACATGCTTGCTTTTGTTTACGTGACTTTTAGGGCTTACGCTATATTTGAGTGATTAAAATTGTTTCCAAAACAAAATTTAGGCTCTTTATAAAGTGGAAAATAAAAATAAAATTAAAATGTTCATGTCACCGACAAAATAACGACAATAATTAGCGTTAAAAAGATTGTTTTAGCCATACTTTTTCGTAAAAATTGCGTTATGCGTGGCTCCTCAACTCGTCCACAAACCATAAAGGGTGAGCTTTTAAGACCTTGAATGAAAATACAGTAAAGGCACTCTAAAACACACACAGGAACTTTCCTACGCATTGCTGCAACTTTTTTTTACCCGTCCCGCGGATCGGGCCGGTCGCGAGTCTACTACCTCAATTGTAAAGTCTACGAGCGTTTATCTTTTCTCTATCTGGTTTAAAAGTCTATCTACTACTTCTTTTTCTTCAAAAAAAATCACCGTCTTGTATGTTTTAATAGGCTTATACAATTGTGGCTTGTTAAATCTCATCAATAAACTATTTCAATTTTTCAAAAAATATGTATAATTTCACTAACATTTAATCTACCTTGGCTCGACTTTCCTTATGACTACCCAATTACGGTACCCGAATTCATAGAAGACATGTTTACCATAACCATTTCCACTGGTGCAAAAGTTAGTTTTGTCAGAACTGCAACGTCGTTATGCCTTCAAGAATGCTGACTGCTGACTTTTGATTTTGTTCGCGCTTACAACGCGGTTTGTGTACTTATTGTACATGCAGGCGGTGAATCGTTCGATGCATACTATTATTTCTCAAAGCACATATTCCTGTTCTTTTTAGCATTTCGGAGTTTTCCAGGAGATTAAGCGAGACGCAAACATAAACAGTAAAAAATTTGAATCCTTGATTTTCTTGAATTATAGAAGCAATTAAAGTTTTACTGTGTGTCAACCCAGGCTTTTGATCGCATGTCATATGCTTTTATGTCCTAAAATTGATTAGGCTCTGAAAGCGACACGTAAAAAAAGATTGTTTTTCATTACCTCGGTTGAATACATGAAATTAAACGTGAAGATGAAAATTCCTTGGTAAGACAGTTTTTTTCTGTTTCTTTTCCTTTTTCTTTTTTTTACTTTTTGGTGGGGGGTGGGGCATGGATACTACTTCAAGCGATGAAAAAACAAACAACCTTACACACACTTCAGCGTTGTACTGTAAATGTCACCCAGTTTGCGTCTTAACATAAAAATTGGGTAATTTTTTAAAAAAGAAATCTTGTTTGCTCTTATTTCCATAGAATTAAAAATAACAAAATACTTTTTGTACCTCTTGAGTCTCGTGTCGTACCTTTCATCGAGAAGGATGACATTGTTGACAAGGCACTTAACTCAACCTAAATTGATGTAATCTTATGGTCACCAAGCTAACATTGGCTTACTGCTGTGCAGCAGCTGCTTGTCACCGAGAGGTAAGTGAAAGCATTGCGCCTAAAATAGAATGTGAGAGGTAGAAAATGCAGGCAAAGAAATTTTACCAACTGGTCAGATAAAGCTCGATATTGTTGGACAGTCTTGTACTATGTTAATGCAAATCCTACTTAACTAACGTACCCGAGTAAGTAACACAGCCCGATAATGAACCTCTCAAGCTAACGCGCTTATCCAATCACTCACCACCTGTGATTCCTGGAAGAAGGGGCATAGCTGTGTAAGGTGTTGTTTGCGGAAGGTCAGTTTAAAGGCTTAGTTCACAGGGCAGATAATACATCAGTTTTCAATACCATTGCTAGTGGTTTAAAAATATAAGGATTTTTGTGTTGTATAAATGGTGGTATTCCAAAAAAAAATGCGCAGTATGAGTACCCTCATCAATCTCAGACAGCAAGGTATTGGAATCATGTTCGTCAAACTCAATTTGACGGTTTATCAAACATTTTAACAATATCATGTTGTTGCTTTGCAAAGTGCTCAGTAACCAACATTTCAACTGTTGAGTACCCGCTCATGCATAAGAGTTGATCGGAGACCCATTCGCCCATGCGCCTACGAAGCGTTGGTGTTCCCCCATTGTCATAGGAGAGGTGGGGAACACCAGCTAGTTCGTTGTGGTGCTGGGTCGTTGAGAGCGAGCAGCAGTCAAATATCAGCTGTCATTAAGTCCAGCTCTGGATTAGTCTGCTCAAGGGAATGGCCCCAGTTAAAAGCAAGCAAGCATTCGACGGTACTCACACAAAATCAGTACTCTCTGACACAAGTTAACACAAACTAATCTTTCTTGCCCAATTCACTCTACCCAAGAGTTTTTCCGCTTAATAATATCTTTAAAAAATGGGGCCAAAGACGACCTAATACTTCAATGTTCGTTTTGATATCTCCACGCGTTTTGAGATACAGGGGTTCGAAATATCTAAAAAATCACCTCCCACCCCTAATATTGGGGAAACATTTCCCCGACTGTGCCGTCAAGGGAGATTCGATTCCCAGTATTTTTTTTTATAAAAAGTAATTTGACCCAAGTCAAGACGTGTTTGGAAACCGTAGCCCCTGACAAACCCTTTCCAAAATCAGTTTTTTTTCCTTCGAAATATCTCAAAAACCGCTAGGGATATGGAAAAAATGTATGGAATCAGATTTGGAGGTCTTTTAATTTAGAATAATGTACTAACTAGGCTTATTTTGATATCTCTATCGATTTTAAGATACAGGGGTTCGAAAAATTGCAAAAAACTTCCCCCAACTCTAATTTTGGGGAAATCTTGCCCCAACTGTGCTGTTCAGGGGAGACTCTCGATTCCCAAATAAGTCACATAATTTAAACGTGTTCCGACCCAAGTCAAGACGTTTTTGCGACCCGTAGCCCCTTACAAACTTTTTTCAAAAACAGTTTTTTCGAAATATCTCAAAAACTGTCTCAGATATCGAAAAAATGCATACGATCAAATTTGTAGATCTTTAACTTTTAAGTGGAAAATGTCCTCTCTATTCTTTGAAACCGTTAACAGTTTTCGAGATACAAGGATTAAAAGAATTGCAAAGCGCCCCCCTCTCCAAATTGAGGGGAAATATAGGTCCGATTGTACTGGTAAGGGAAGGTCCTCGATTCGAGGCCAATTACAACAAACACCGAAATTTTCATCCAAATCGGTCAACTCTGTCGTAAGATATTCACTGACAAACTTTTTCACACAGGCACACACACACGTCATGTTAAAAAGCAGTTTTTTTGGCGTTTCAGTGTGGATAGAGTCAGGAAATGTGCTTAGCTCAACTTCAAATTTTTGACGGTATTCCAATACTTCCATTCGTTCTACGGACATGGAAGTAAAAATTAAGTAAGACTAGCAAATCAAGTTCATTCCAGATGTGCTAGGAATTGTGTTGTATTACTAAGGCCAGCAAAATTATTGTTTTTAAGTCTTTGAAAAACTTTTAAAAGAAAGAACCTCTACTTTTTTTGGTGTTGTCCCAATTGTAAGTCGCCATTTTTCACCGAAGTGTTAATTTTCTTCGAGGCTCTACTATACTTGTGGCAATGGACGAGCAAGAAGCCATTTCTTTCCGTTCTGCTCCAACCTGGAAGCAGTCGGTGATTACTGGCTACTGACCACCCACGCTTTGCAGCCAACAATCACTGAGAAACCGAAAATATCAGTAGAGCTAAAATATAAATAATAAAAAAAATATTTTGTGAATGCGAAGCCCCTG
>Ga0058701_10002533_pt1 | contig 13922 bp, 5 predicted proteins | sample AgamicOrMae_FD_97039 | JGI IMG/M metagenome (GOLD analysis project Ga0058701, IMG submission 97039) | Agave microbial communities from Guanajuato, Mexico - Or.Ma.e | ecosystem: Host-associated > Plants > Phyllosphere > Phylloplane/Leaf | place: Guanajuato, Mexico | collected 2012-06-04 | reverse complement strand
TCCACTGACAAACTTTTTCGCACACACAGACAGACAGACAGACACACACACGTCAAGCTAAAAACCAGTTTTCTTGGCGTTTTAGTGTTAGTAGAGTCAGGAAATGTGCTTAGCTCGACTTCGGATTTTTGACGGTATTCCAATACTTCCATTCGTTCTACGAACATGGAAGTAAAAGGAGCACGGAGGTGAAACTAGCTGATAAAGAACTTCCGCTGTAAGTAGTCATTCTTTAGGCATAAAATCCGCTGATGCAAACTTCCTATTATAGGTCGCATTTTTCCCCCGTAAAACTAGCTGATTCAAACTTGTGTTTCTTTGACTCATCTCCTTTCAAACTGGTGCTCTTGATTTAACATATCATCAACGAAAATCTCTTCCTTATGTATTTCAAAATAATTAAACAACCTTAACCCACCTCCCAGGAATGCCGCTCGGAAACAGAAAAATTCATTTTAGAGGATCTTTTTAGTTCAGTATTGTCACAATTTAAAAAATGTCACAACCCTGGAAACCTGAAATTTATTAAACATTTTCCAAAGCTTAAAATTGCGTAATTTAATGGGGTAAATCCTTCGAATTTCCCTTAACTCCAAATACTTTGGGCTGTTATAGGTTAAATTTGCAACACGGAAAAAAAGTTAAGTCATTTGTTAAAATAGGGATAACAAAAATATTTTGTTACAACAACAAAATGTTTAGTTCTATCAACAAAACGTTTGGTTGCGGCAGCAAAATTTTTGGTTGAAGCAACAAAAAAATTCATTTCTCGTCCCTAATATTGTTGCCGTAAGAAAACCATTTTTTTCTGTGTAGAAACAAAATTCCATTGAATCGCACAAAGCTATAATGGCAAAAATGTGCACAAAATCGTTTAACTTCTTTAATATTCAACAAAATTTCACGGACATACATAACACGAAATTTTTCAATCGCCGCCTAAAAGGTAGGTTTTGTGTTGGCTTTATCAGTGGGGCTATTTAGCTGATAAGCGCAGATAAGAGAAGGCTGGACTTGAGGTGGGCTGGTTAGCCACAGTTGTCGGCCCTTCCGCATTACTCCGGTATTCTGACTTCCTATCGGAACCGAAACTTTGATATCACTCCGCCCGCACCGCAAACGGTCCCCAACCGTAGCACCCAATAAACTTAATACTAACCTAAACACAAGCAGCGCTATCCGTTAATCTGCAGCTGCTTATACAATAAGCGAACTACACGACCAATCGATTCAATTGTACTTCATATTGCTTGCATTACCTGAGATTTTAATCATTGACTAATGTTTTAATATAAATTAAATAACGATTATGATCATGGCTTCAAATAAAACAACTAGTTGAAAATGCTCGTTCAAGAATTTACTACTTCCTATGCTTATAAATTGCAAGTAGTTCAGTTTTGAAACAGATTTTCAACTAGTACAGTTTTATTTGAAGCCATTATCGAAAATGTATTTTGCCGAAAAGTAGGGGATTAAGGAGTCCTCTTTTACTTCTTAGCTCTGAAATGAACACAAATGTTTAGAGTACGATTAACTTTTTAAAAATTGCTGATACTTGCATTTGAATGTTAATCTTAAAAACGCACTTTCGAGAAAAAAAAATGCACCCATTCTAACCTTATAATTCATCCGATGTGCAATTGGTTTTGCTTAGTACGCACGTAGCCAGCGTTTGAAATCAAAGATTCTTAATACTTACACTGTGTTACAAGTTTTACCTCCGAAAATTATTGTTAGTGTTGCATTTATGCGGAGCCTACAAGGCACGAGCAGAAGATTTTTACGAAATGTCTGTCCAAGAGCGGGAGAAAGATTTTGTTCCAAGTTGGAAATACAGAGACCACAGAACGCCCTCACCGCCTGTGCTGTGACAGCACTGACCTACCCCCACCCTAAAGGCCGGGCCGCCGGTGCCAGCTGTAACCAGAATTTATCCCCTAAACGCCAAGACTGTTTAAGCGACGGAAAATACTTATGTCAGACATCTCATAAATGGAAAATAAAGCCTACATGACCTCCAGGTGGAAAATCTGCAGTGTCATCTCACCAAAGTTTTTTTTTCTTTTTCTTCTTTAAAGAACCCCTCTTTTCCCCCCCTACGGTTAAAGGTTCCAACTTCATGCCACTATATCCCACTGTGGTTCAACATTTCAAAATATTGTGAGAATGATCGTCATGCAACCGTGAAGATTAGGTTCATCTAGAGGCCTGGATATACTGGAGAGGAGTCATTAAGGGTGCAAAGCCATGGCGCCGCCACCTTGTTTCCCAAGTTCCTCCGTAAGCTACAATGCATTTAAAGGTCTCATCAGAAACAAAATGGACTCCCAATGCCTTTTCTCTAGTATATCCCCAGGTCTCTAGGTCCATCAACAAGTCACAAGAGCCTTGAGGCTCTCTTTTTTACCGCTTGTCAGCTCGCCTTCCGACAAGCTTGATGCAGCTTACCACTCGGTTGGAGGCTTGCTATTGCAGAGAAGTAAAGGGACTCAAGCAAGACATCGCGACCGTCCGATTGGTTTAGGCTAACTTAGGTTAAATGCCTTTTGCCCCGCTGCACTGTCGTAGCTCCGCTGAGTTGAGAAGGGTGCAACAGGTGAAAAATGCAGCCTACCGAAAGGGTAATTCCACTCTATTTCTCAATCTATGCTTAGCTGGATTTTTGGCCAAAACCTACCAACGCTATCTTGCATTGTCCGTCATCTTCTTGAGTTTTAAATTGACCCGTTTCAAAAGCGTCGTTAGGTCAATCTTTCGTCTCATCCACACTTTCTTGTGATTCTCAGCAATTTCAATTGTTCAACTCGAAAGAATCATTATTCAGGATTTTAATAACATACACTTAGCTTTGTTCAACTAAAAACCTTGTACAACGGACACTTTACGATAACGGTGGTTAGTTGCAATCAAAAATACTCAGCCGCCAGAGAGTAGGATTCCGCTACCCTCATTGCTCATTCTATCTATACGCACGCTACAGAAGCCTAATCTGAAAAGATATTTCGTAAAAAAAATGTAACATTAGAAACTGTGTTAACTGGCTCTGAGCCTACAGTCAAAAAGTGATAAACGCAATATCTACGTTATTGTCTATAATTAGTGCAGAAACGCTTTCTGGCAGAACGAACACCGAGTGAGGTGTTACAATATAAACGGTTGAATAGGACATTATTCGGGCGATCTGGAAAGTAAACAAACCGCTTTGGTCGACTCATCAGCAATAATCCACCATAGAAACAAACGAAAAGTCATAACACACATACTATGGCAGAGTGAGCAGAAGCAAACGTATGTGTTGTTTTGAAATACTAATCACGGAATCTGTGCGTTTGAAAACACAATCAGGTAAAACGGGCTACCCAATCGAAGTTTCAAGCCAACACCGCTTTGTCTATATAATGATCTACTTACTTTAGCAGAGGGGTTTCCACCGAAGCCTGCGGGACGTCAAGGCTGGTCGAATAGCAACGCACAAAATGTAAACAAACTGCCGGTCAACACTACAGATTATCGGCCTTGAGGTAAAGTAACCCCTAAAACTGGCTTTGGCGTCCCGAATGTCGAGGTATCCTTGCTAACGCCTAACACTTTTCTGAATCCCTAAGCAGTCGATGCGTTACTCACATGTTAGTCGCCACTGAACGAAGACATTTTCGAGGCACACTCAAGTTGAAAGCACTTCGCAGCGGACTGACGTTACGAATAATCACTTCCTTTTAACTGCTTTTAACGGTACAGGTCACATTAGACGACACTCACGCGTCAACCCTCGTCACTCCGCCTGCCCGGCGTTGAGACTGAGAAGTTCCGATTTCGACCGCTTGAGGGCGAACTGTCGCTACCCGCAGGTTCGTCTTCACCGCGGGGTGGATCTCTCGCGAAACAAATATCAACAAGATCGAAAACATTACGCGTTAAATCTAAGTTAAATGGCCAACGACAATCTCAAAACTCGTGTGTAACAGATATTGCCAAATAATAAATTATATAAGCACATAGGCCTATATAAAGAGGTTCCCTTTTTACTCAACTGTTAGTTATGAGGAGGCCTTGAATGGACGATTCTCCGTTAGTTAGACTAAGTGCATTTAACATTTTTTATTATATTTAGATTATTTGGTATTAATTCTAAAAATACCGGTAGGTGAGAACTTCTTAATCCTCAATACTTCATGAATCAAAATATGTATAATACTTCCACCAAATTACGTTAGTCTTTTTGGTTAGGTTTTGAATAGAATAGGAAACTACCCCCACCCAGGGCGAGTTAAACCAGCAGCTTGCCGAATCTGTTTTTGAAACTTCACTGAACAAACTAACGTAGTTGGTGCAAGTATCTCCTATATTTTGGTTCAGAAAGTGTTCAGGACCAGTTCAGGACTGAGAAGTTTTCATTTACTTTGAGAATCGTTGCCGAATAGTAAAAAACTAAGGGAAATCTGTTAAATACTCTTAGTCTATGAGTGGCCAACGGGGAATCGTCCATTCTTTACATCAAAACCATTATTGACATGCATGACACAATTTGCCCAGTTTCTTGTATATATTTTAGATAAAACTCATTGGGGGAAAAAAGAAGAAAAAACACATTCAGAAACATTAAGAAACATTATGATCTTGTGATTCAAGCCACAAAACCAGCTTTCATTACCTGTTCAAAAGCCATTAAAACAAAATTTCTCTCTAAGGAACGATTTTACATTGTAAACTAAAAATAGGCGACCCTGCTATTCGCGTTTATCGGACAACTGAAAATCAAGAGGGATCGAAGTAAAGAAAGAGTTCCCTGTGATATTGAAATTACGCAACAGGAATGTAGGGAACTCTTAGTATCCGGTAAGAACCTTAGGGGTCATCGGCGTACCGGTTTCTATCCGACTCATTGATAATTCTGCGAAAAAATGTCACGTCTCTTCGGGTTAGCGGAAAGGCCGTGTCTTGTCCACGCCACGTCAGACCTTAAAGCCGCGTCGTTACCATGGCAACGACGGTTGAGTCAGTGCCCACTTTTGAACCCATACTGTACCCGACGAGTCATACGGAAGGATGGTCAATTTTTAGCAATATCGCCTTTCACGCGGTTCCGCCGGACTGAACAGCATCTATCCAAAGAATTCTTGGCCTATGTTTCCCCTTTATCCAATCAGTTGGCCATCTACTTGCGTAACATTGACAACCGGCACGATTCAATCCGATCTGTCCTGGTTTTCTTTACCATTCTCTAGTTTTCTTCTGTTTATTTCGGTTTCGCTAAGCTTTTATGACTATTCTGAAAAGCCAAACATTCTGATTTCTTTTTTAAAGGAACACGATTCTACTTTTGACTCTAGACAATGCTGCTGCAAGATTCTTCGGAAGGAGCGTATTTGTTGGCAGGCGGGAAAGTGTGGGGGAAATTTCTAGACTTCGATAGTGACTTCTATGTTAGATTTCTGTAAGAAATTAGTATTCAAGAAATTTAAAAGAAAATATATAAAATTGAAAAGAGGAGGATTTTTTGGAAAGAGACATTAGTATCGTAATCGGAGCGCATGGTATTTGAGGCACGTTATCTTCAGTCCATAGTTCACTTCGGTATCCAATCAAAGAGTGGATAAATCGCAGCATTATGTTCATAGCTAACGGTAAAACAAAAATTATGGTGGATTCATCGAAGTATATTGGCAGCAGGTAGAGGTAGAGGAAGGTGAAATACTGCCGGCCCTTTTGTTCTTCGGACGGATGGACAGCACAAAAGGCCTATTTTTGAAAAATCCCGCGAAAATTCGCACTTTTATTCACACAATTCTCCTTTGTGTGAACAACACTGCCGGATTTTCCTAGTAAATGTTCCAGCACTTACAGAGTATAGTCAGGGAGGAATACAAACTCCCTCATCGCATTTTAGGCTACAGTCAGTGTTATATGCCAAGGCGCTCACATTTTTATTTTTCGTTTAAAGCTTGCTCTGGGGATTGGCAGTATTAGTAGCTTTACAATGCCACTAACCAAGGCATCTCCGAATTCGTTATTTACCCAATTTAAACTGTACAATAGTACATCTCTAGATAGGCGCAGGCCATGGATCATCAAGCTGGCCGTGACTATTGCTGGCTACTTGAACCGGCCCCCAATCTCTAGTTTGAACTTCGAGGCATTCCCCACATCTAGACCCAAAAAGGTCAGTAGCCACTTGCCGGTTTTCTTTCCTTTTTCCTTATGGTTTCCTTCTTTTATGCCGTTAAAAGAATCGTAGAATAGAAGAGTGAGTATTGCTCGTTGTTTCGTATGGCGAACAGAAGTCGAGGAAATAAAGGCTTCCGTGAGAAAACGATTGCATTGTATATTGTTTTTGTTTCCGTTCCCGCGCTTAATTACAAGACATATACATCGCCTTCAAGACGCTAATATGGTATAGTCTTGGAAGCAAAAATGCATTTTAATGCTCCAGATTCCTTGTTCCTTTTTTTCGATAGGCGAGGCCAGGCGGCGCGGCGCAGCCGAGGCGACCTGCGTGCCTCACTGCGTTTATCATTCTGTTCTTCTCCTTCTACCTGCCCCGCAGGTTAGACGCCCCATCCGAATAGCGTCTCTGGGTTCTCCGGTATCTTTAGCACGAAGCATCGTCCATCTTGAAATCACCCAGAGAAAAGTGCCCGCTCGGCCGGCCGGGCAGGTCCACGGCCCGCCACAAGTTTCTTCGAAGGCACAATGATGCCAGCGGACCGTTGCCGGAAACACACGAAGAAGTCGCCGAGTCCAGCCGACAGGCTGAGCGAGCGAGGATACCACGAACCGAGCACTGCCGAAGCGCCGCGCAAGCCGCCGAGCCCGAGCCCAGCGCTGCCGCCTTTCGCTGGCGCGCGAGTCCGTCTGTCCTCCACTTCAGTTGTTGTCCAGACGTCGCGAGGGGAAGTATTGTGGCGCGCTGGTTGACTTCGGACGGCTAACGTGCGGTTTGTGCTCGTAACAGTTGCTCTACTCGCAACATGGAAATGGTGACATCTTCATGATGAGTGAACGAAAGTGCAAATCAGTGTCGACGAGTTCTTTACTCCGATGAAAACTCGTGCTTTCGCGTTTGTGTTCAGTGTTGAGTGTTTTTTTTATTCGTTTACGTGTGTTCACCGTAAACAGTGTTGAGTGCGTGGGTACCTTGAGTGACTCTTCGTTTTATAATTAGTGAGTGGTGCAGTGTGTATGTGTGTGCATTTTTCTACTCGGTAAACTTACGGGGACGACGAGTTACCATGTCCCCGTGTTCAAGATTGGCGACAGGGCTCTTGGCCCTGACTTTCCTGCTCCTCCTGGAACCAGAGCGGTCGACGAGTCAACTTGCGCCAGGTATGTTGGGTTCAGTCCGTCTGTCTGTCTGTCCGTCGCCTGGCTCGCCGTGGCGCACAGCCGGGGCAGCCTAACCTGGCCGCGCCGCACGTTTTGCCATGCATGCCAAGTCGGCTTACCCACTCGGCTGAATGGGGCCAGATAGCTGTTCTGCCCGCGCCATGAACCCGGTCCCTGTCCCTGTCATACACGCCAAGAGCAGTTGAAGCCCTATTTTCGCACAAGTAGCTAAGGTTTCCTGTACTTAAATTACCTCTTGCAGGAAATAACTGTCTACTTCGCATACGACGTTAAATAATACCTGTACAGTCATCGCACCGTTTTTAACGACGGGTGATAAGAGTTTCCTGTGCAGTTAACCAAAAGACACGCCCATTATCATCAGACTCCGAAAAAAATCATTAAAGACGCATTTTAAAATATCCGATTATTTAGGAAAGCCTATTTTTCACGTTTTATCGCGTAAATTCTGCTTTGTGAATTTGAAAGGTGGATTTTTTAAATTCTTGTTCCACCTTTCATCGCTTAGCCCAGCGGATTGAGACATGACTTAAACGTCAACCTTACCTGATAGATATCAACCCTGATGCCGCCGTAAATCAGCGGCATCAGGTTTTGCGACAGCCGAGCCAAGCGACAGCTCCGCTGTTTATTTAAGCGAAACAACGGAAGTACAACTCTTAAAATTGAGATTGTTAGATGGTTAAATCACCATCTTTTATAAGCGCTCTTTAATTTTACCGCCAAAATCTTACGACCATTAGTTCCCGGTTTCTTAGTAGGCCTATTTGTGATCTCCAATGAAATCTTCTATTTGAAGAAACCTGAGATCCAAGATACTTGCCAAACTTACTGTTTCTAGCCCGGGAAATTTTCCGTTTCCTCATGTGAACGTGGTTTTTAGCGTCGACTTCGATTTAAATCTGAGGGGTTTGATAGTGTCTTGAGGGATAGAATATCTGGCGTTGACAAGAAGCAGTGTGCTGATAATTCAATCGAACTGCTCCCACGACCTCATTATAATCCACGTTACTATCTCTGTCATAATCGGACGACGTATTATACTGTACACACACGACGGCTGGCTCGTCACTGACGTCACCATCCTAAGCTACCTTAAGTGTCTGAGAAATCGTGAGTCAGAATCGAATGGAGCTCGTCGTCGAGTCGTGACTCGAGTCCTTGCTCATGTGTGCCCCGAATATCTGTTGATTTGGGCTGACTAATGAGTTATACGGCCCTTAACTGCTTTATCACGACTCATTTCCCAGTTAAAATAGAGTAAGGGCCTTCGCCTTGTCAGTTATTTCAACATTTCACAGCGAGTTTGTGTGCATTTAATTTAAGGCAACTTTGTATACCAAGGTTCAAACGTAAAACATTCTTTTTTGACCTTTGAAAATTTGATGGTCGATTTTAAATGGTCGACTTCGCAGCATCCTCAGCGTGACATTTTTTTTCGTTTATGTTTGGAGAACAATGAAGTGTTTTTGATTTTAATTATTAATATTTTATTTATATTTATTTTTTGCTTTGAAAGATAAGACTCAGGTTCGGAGTCATATTCTTCCATGCACGATCTCATAACGTTTTAATGTTTATTTTGTAATGAAATACTTCGCAAGGGATTTGATACCTTACAACTGCTACTTTTAATCTTCTCGTCCATTGTCAACAATGAAAGAGCAAGTAGATCTCGTCAAATGTCGCCAGATTTAGCAAAAACACTTTATCCGCGCGGATATCTATCCTATGATTCGACAGAGAACGTAGTAAATAACACCGTTTTTGAAACACCTGATGTCTTCCACACCTTCCAGAAATAATAGTATTTGTGAGTCTATCTCTCGTTCTTAGAGATAGCCAGGGTTAAAATTAGAGATTTCCATAGCAACAGCTTGATTACGTGTCGTTTTAATCGGCAGCGCTTTTTAGCAGCATGCTTGCTGTGAAATGGCACCGAGGCTTGCTCGTTTGATTTATTTTGTGATGTGCGGTCGACAGAGATTTCTAAAAATTTCGCGCTTTGTGATGTATATTCACCGTGTTTACATGATTGCTCCGGTAAAATGCCTTTCTGCTTCTGATGGCGATATTTGGAACATTTTTTTATTTCATTTTTATGCGTACCGGGCATAACTTCGTCACAAAATGAACTTGGGATTCTAGTCCGCATATGTAGTATTTTTTTCAGGGTACACAGGAAGTGTGTTCTTAATGTTCTAATTATCATGGCTTCTCTTTTCCGTCTCACGATAGAGAGATTTTTAAACCAGACCTTCTGGCTTTGTTAAAAACAGATGAATCAAAAGCTGAAACTCAAATCTTATAATTTTAAGCCAATATACCTTTCAATCTTGAAGTTAAAAAAAAGTATGTTCATTTCGATTTAAGCCGTCTTCATTGCCTGAATGACCCTGGTCCAAATTCGTAGAACAAAACTGTATTCCAAATTTAAAAATGAATTTAAAACAAAATGATTTCTTGGCAATCATAATGGGCCACGTTATCGTTAATTAACGACGTTAATAAACTCGTTCCGTTGAATTGATTGTCGCAGCGCTGCTGGAGACGGATTCACACGATTTAAAAAAAGGTCGTGGCTATTCGCCCGACGGCGCAAATACATGGTGACTTGAACGCATGTACTGCATTTTAATTGGGAAGTGACTTGAACGCGAATTTCAGAATAATAATTATTGCGGTTGGAAGCTTTTGTCAACAGCCTCAAATTTACGTAAACATTTCACTGACATGTATAATAAAAGTTATGCCAGCAAAGTTATCACAATAGCTCAAACATACTTTGAATATCCTGTTTTACTCAATTTCCGGCACTTCACTATAGTTTGACTATAGCGCTAAAAGATTATGCCTCCTTTAGGGCCTATCAAAATTCACGCGTAGTAGGAGTCCTGAAAAGAGGTGAGGACTCAGCAAGGTTGTTAGCCCAGGTCGACAAACTGTCAAAACTTGAAATATGTTCCGTGACAGCATTGCGCACCTTACTCGCGTTCACGTACACCAGAATTAAAATGACAATATGCATCCAATTAATTCGAAAAACCACCGCGATCGCATGGCCAAAACGAGGGAATAATGAGAAGAAGCGCGGAGGGGAGGGGACCCGCGGCAAGAAACATAAGACAAGGTGCTTAGCTCCTAGGGGGAAGTGATGCACTAAGTTTGTTCGCTGTCCACCCCATTTTATTAGTATATTTTAAAAGCACTTTGATGTTAAAAACATACTTTTAGAGGTATAACAAAGTGCTTTCAGCACTATCTGCGTTGGCACATCCATAAATTGCATATCCAATGCTCAGCTCAAGTAGCCTACACACAACTGTATAACTGGACCACAAATGAAGTGGGTGCACCAATTTCTTGCAATGGAATGTGAAATCTTGTCTTTGGCAAGAATCGCGGAGCATAAGAGTGAAAATAAGATCTTTTTCATATGATTATCGCAAGAGAGAACTAAAAGACAAACCGGCCCAGCTCAAAAGACACACAAAATGTTCAAAACACATTAGCATCTGAAATAAATAACACACGTGCAGGGGTCTTCAAGTATAAGAAGGCTATTATTTTCCTGCATCAGATTTGGTTATAATGATCAAATGTAAATCAGTTAAATCAGCTTATTCGCAGAAAAGTCGCGTGAAACATTTCGATTTTTCGGCTATTTTGACTTTAAATTTGCTTATTTAGAGTCTCGAGAGGTTTATTAGCCTGAGCACTGGAAACTGAGCGTTATTCTCAGAGGAAGGATTTTTTTATTTGCCCGCCAATTTTGAAAATTCAGCTCGTTTGGGTTACGCCCTCCTGGGCGTATGCGCAGAGGTTGCGGATGAGTGACTCCTCATGGTTATGGCATAAATAATGTTTTTATGAATAAATAATTTGGTTGATATTAGAGAGAACCACGCTGTGTTATGAACAATCATTCAAGCTCATCTAATTTTCCTAATTACCAAATTTTATGACATATGATGACTTTCTTTCGGGCTTCACGAAAAATTTCCTATTATTTTTTGAGGAATTTTCGGTCATACTGTGAGGCAAAAACTAGTTAAAGCGAGTTTTGCCGGGGTCTTCCACGCGGCTATCTTAATGAATCTCATCGGTTAAGATGCGCTTTGATTGCTTGCGATTTGTCACCCTGTGATTCCCTTTTCACTGAGATTATCTATTCAATATCATATCCTCAACTTAAATACTGTATCAGATTTACTTTGCTCTCAGAGTTGTTTCAAACAACCTTGCAAACAACACACCTTTGAGACCATTAAAAAGCTCTGCAATTCATCTTTTACTCCCTCCGTGATATCACAAATGCCGAGTTATGAAATACCGGTTATTTTTGGATCATTTGTCTTTTAATGGAATTTTTTCACCCTGAAAAATAAGTCGCCTCGTAAAAAGTTGTGCATTGTTTACCTTCTTTTGCTCCACCCGCGGGTTAATCAGTACATTATTTACATTTTTAAAAAAAACTTTTAGTTTAGGTGCCGTGTGCCTCGCTTCGCTGTCGCTCCGCTGGCTGTGTACTTCTTGCCGTAATTACTGCCACAGAGAAGTCTTCTTTTGACGACGGGTCATGTGACTTATGTCTCCGTTCCGCTTATTGACGCCCCCTGCGCGCAAATTTTTGTTGGCGTACTCCCCCTCTTTATGTATGACATGTGTGCACAGGTAGTGATTGTACCTTGCCTCGACACCATTGAGGTCGTCCGAATAACTGTGCGGTTTCGCTATGAAAATGCGATGCGGTCAGCATACGGATTTGACATCCTATTCGCAACATCCTTCTGCGTGTTCTATTGATTCGTAAAAGCAGCCTATTTATTATGGCACCGAATTTTTCGTTCCGCGGTTTAATATCTCTTTAAAGCCAGGAAGTCATTGCTTCGTGTGGGTAGCGTATATGGAAGTTGACTTCCGACTTGTGTGGGTTTTGACAGCCCTGTCATAGACAAACATTTTGACATTTTTTTTCCAACTCGGAGAGAGAGCCACGGCTTGTCAGACGGGATTTGAAGTTTGTAACGGGGAGAGCACGTACCTTATGTTTAGGGTGGAATCTCAAGGGATACAATACGTATTTTTATTAATTATCTGATAGGCCGAATAATCTATCCCCGGAAAAGTCTGGTCGAGCTGGAATATCTCGTGTTGTTGTTGCTGTTGATCTGGGTTTGTCGAGCTTAACAAACTTCTTTAGACATGATCTACATACCTGTTTTACCGTCGTCCATGGCATAAAAGCACTTAGGACTATTAAGGGCAAATGGCGATGGAATAAGGTAAGCGTTATAACGTTTACCTTTACTGTGATCACAAATCTTGGCAAGTGTCTTTCCTTATGTTGAGTTTTAAGCTCTCCTACCTATTCCGTTTTAGATTTTAGACCTATCTCTGTGGTTGCCTCAAGGTCTGTGAGTCACGGGAAAGTCAACAAAACACTCTAAATTTGAATTAGTGAGATTCTCTAGCGAAAATTTACTGAATTTCAATCAATGTAGCACAACTTAAAAATTTAGTGGTGCTATATTAACTGCAATTTGGTGGATTTTCACTGATTCTCATAGAGAATCTCTCTGATTCTCTAGAGGAAAAAGTAAGTGCGGGCAGGAAATTTCAAATCTCACGTTTCTGTCATGATCTCGAAAACCAATCGAATGACGACATGAATACGTCGAACATTATATTTTTAAGTTATTTTCATCACTCATAAAAAAACAAAAACAAACACTCTAAATGTGTTTTTTTAAGATATAATAATTAAAAAAAAGAAACACTCTCCAAATGTGTTAATAAAAGTTTGCGTTAAACCAAGAAGATCTTCCATAAACCAAAGCCTGCAATGTCGATGACTTTTCCTGTATGGTAGGGAGGAAGGGCAGGCATGACTGTCTTTTCGACTGTGTACAGAAATTGTGATGACAGTTCATAGCTGATTCCTTGTCTGCTGTCGACGTCACCTTGGGGCGTTACGGTTGGCTTTGTCCGAACAGTGACATTGCAATCGTCTTGCCTCGGCTGCGCTCGGCTCGACCCGACTCGTCACGGCATGGCTCCGCTCGCCTCAAACCGAGTATCTTGCACTTTGTGCCCCCTCCAGGACGTGCCAGGCCTGGCCAACGACGGGCCCCGGCCCCCATAAGAGCCGGGCCCGACCGGACCGGACCGCACTGGACCGGGCCGTAGGCCGGTTCCGCGTGGCCCAGACCGTCCCGTCCCGTCGGTCCCGCTGTCGCCGCCGCCGCCGGTGAGCCGGCCGGCCGGCCGGCGCTTGCTTTGCTGGCTTTGCTGGCGGACCTCGTTTTGGCCGGCCGATGACCTTCCCGAAGCGGTTCACTTCGCCTGCGAACCATTTTTCTAAACGCTGCACTGGAATTTGAAGTCCTTTAGACTTGTGATTTTGAGGAATGCGACGTTGAAGGCCCTCTTCCCTTCGAGAGAATAGTGACGAGTTGCTACATAGACGAAAAATGGTTTATTATATATTTCACAGCACAAACAAAACACCTCTTACACAGTAAAAACTAACCCCTTTTTGAGGTAGCCCCACGCATGTTTTGAAACAGCGGGAG
>Ga0058701_10002532_pt1 | contig 13929 bp, 10 predicted proteins | sample AgamicOrMae_FD_97039 | JGI IMG/M metagenome (GOLD analysis project Ga0058701, IMG submission 97039) | Agave microbial communities from Guanajuato, Mexico - Or.Ma.e | ecosystem: Host-associated > Plants > Phyllosphere > Phylloplane/Leaf | place: Guanajuato, Mexico | collected 2012-06-04 | reverse complement strand
TTATTAGATCACTCTTTTTGGTCTTTAGTTCTTAAAAAGGCCTATACATTTCTTTTGGGATATGACAATAAATTCATTATCATTTACACATAATATAATAATCTTAATTTATGATTGACATAAAACGAAAAAGAAAAATAATAGAACAACCCATAAAAGAGGCGCTATAAGACACTCAACAGAAGTTCAAGTTAGTTGCTCTTGTAATACGTTACACACTTGCAACTTCCAGTCGAGTCACTTCATGCCGTTTAATGCGACTTAACCACCTTATCTCCAATACAGTCCACGTGCAATAGAATCCCCTCCCCCTGACATCTCTTCGTGGTCTACATGTATGCAAACCTCCCTAGTTGCTTCTCCCAAGTATTTGGTGATGATTTGGACAATTAATCCCCTTACCACTATCCCGAATTTATGAATTTTCCTAAAATGTCCTTCTATTATTTCAGGCCAAAATCGTATGTCACTTTGGTCACGATTCACCTTAACGAGAATGCTGCGTGTCAGCGTTCTTCTTAGTTCAAAGACCTGCTCCTTTTTCCAAGTGGACTATTTTCTGCGTGACAATCTGCTAATGACCGTAAGTGGAAAGCCTCTGAAAGAGGACCGTTCCAGACCGTTGCGTTGGGTTTTCGCGGGAACAACCAAGGTCGCGTTTGGTTGATGAGCCTAGTTCACGTATGTCTGTTGCAACGTCCAATTGTTTAAAACATGAGATCAACGACATTCAACCGCATACGTTAGGTTTATTATTGAGTGTCCTCTCCGCTACTGCACCACACGGCAGTCACCAAGCCCAACGCCGCTCAATCCTCCAAGACAATATCTACCATCGAGAAGTGAGCAGAATTAAAATTAGCGACGTAGTTTCGGTTTACGTGTTCCTCCGCTCACTGTCAGCTTAGCGAGGTGAAATACGCGAAGATGAGAAATTTCGCCTCCCAAATTTACGATGTGGGTCTCGTGTGGTCTCGTGTGGTACCCCGCATTCTTCGCTCCACGTCTTCCGGTCCAGAAGCCGGCTTTTACTCACCAGAAAGTGTGGTGTTTCTCAAGACGCGGTCGCCATAGCTGATTGTCACTGTCATTTTGTCTCCGTCCAAATAGGTTACTCGGGCACATCCTGCAACAAAACGGCCAGTCAACTTATTTAATTCCACAAGGCGGAGCTAATTATCACGTGGAAATCAGTGCAGCGGCGCCGCCGGCTGGTGCCTTGTCTCTTCTCTCGATGAGTTGTTTCATGCGGGGAAAGAGTAGTGCGATCGGAGCTCCGTAGAAAACGGGCGTATCTCGGCACACGGAAAAAACGGTTTTGTTACGGCAACAAAATTAGGGACAAGTAATTTTTTTGTTGCTGCAACAAAAAATTTCGCTGCAGCAACCAAACGTTTTGTTGATAGAATTAACATTTTGTTGTTTTAACAAAATATTTTTGTTGTCCCTATTTTTACAAATGGTTTTGTTGGTATTACAAAACCTTTTATATCGTGCAATGCTGCAAGAAGGCTGTCTCCATGTGCGCAGTGCTCTTTCGATGCACGTGGAGAAGAGCTGAACGGCTTGTGAATTTGGCAAAGGAGATGTGTTTCCCTGGTGAGAGTGTGAAATCGAGTCGCACATTCGTATATTTTTTTATTAAGAAAAGCAATCACTTTATGTCATTAAGACTTTGAAAAAGCAATCTTTTTTCTACGGAATTGTTAAAATTTTTAAATTATATTTTTATTTGTTACAACACGGACAAAAAAAACTTTTAACTATAAAAATATTTTGTCAAAAATAACTTGGTGCGGGAAGAAATAACATTCATTCATGGCAAAAAATAAAATATGAATTCTTGGGGTTATTAAAAAATTAATTCAAGTCATTATTTACGTTTTTGTGCTTTGATCGGTGTGGTGCTAATTGCAAACAAGGCGTGAGTCCGCTGCTTTGTGAAGAAAAATCGTGAAATGGGTCGACATGGAACCATTTGTTTCGCTAACCTATCGCTGGCATGGGCTTCAGCGCGCATCTCTTTTGACTTTGTAATGAAGACACACAGAAGACAAGTCACTCCAGCGTCACTGGGAACACCCTGTAAAGTGTTCAAAGAAAAGAGAAGAAACTGTGAGTGAAGATACTCCACGAAAATCCACCGCGAGTATCATGTGAGTTTTGCTCCACTATAAAAGAAAAATACAATCAAGTTTTAACCTATTAAATACGTTCCATTGCAGGTATACCACACAGTTTCCGAATACACCGCAAAAACTTTGCTGTTTACTATAATCAGGCAACAAGTGTGTTCACATTTATATTTTTAATTTTTGTTAAGGGTGTTACTATAGAACCGGACATATGCAATCAATATAAGGAGACTAGAACGTACGAAACTAACCTAATGCATTTTATATGGGAGGTGACTTGAACGCACGAAACCCAGCCTAATGGATTTCATATGGGGCAGTCGGGTCAATGGACACTCCCTTTTATTGAATCAGTGTTTTTAAACTGCCCGGATTTTTTTAAATCAGAGTACTTAAACATTTATTTTTAAAAATTCCCCTTAAATTTGTTAAAATTGTATTTTTTTCATTTAGACACTTTAGCGGAGGTAGTTAGAAATAAGCTGAACAAGATTATTAGAATAGTCCTGTGAATTACCATTCATATTGTACGGCCTCACGGCCATGAGATTAGGCAATGCTTTGTTTTTTCCTACATCCCATGATGTCCATGAATATCTTTGTATATCATCTTTGAGATCACTATCCACCCTAAAAAATCCGTAAATCACGCGTTTTTTTAACCCACTAATATTGTCCAAATTTAAAAAATATCACCCCTCTGGAAACCGGACATTTAATAATTTAGGCATTTTTCAAAGCTTAACTTAACATTTCGTATTTTAAAGGAAAAATACTTCCAATTTCTCTTAAGCTAAATTTCACTCCAACTACTTTGGGCCGTTATGGGTTAATAGAGAAAACTTACTGTTACGTGCGCGTAGTACTCACCGGGTCCCTTCGTTGATCCGAGTTTAAAGTCCCGACAGCAATTGCACATATCGTGTGTGCACTGGCAATGTTTGTTGAGCTGCGCGCTGGGCGGTGCGGAGGTGGTGTCGGCCGCGCTGACGGGCGTCGCCGTGGTGGCGGAGGCGGAGGCGGCCACGGCGTCGCTGGGGGCGGCGACGATGTCGTTGGGGGCGGCGACGACGTCCACGCCGGGGGCGGCGACGGCCACGGGCGCCGCGGGGGCGGCGGCGGGGGCGGGCGCCGCCACGGCAACCGGCGCAGCGGCTGCGACCTCCTCCTGCCGCACGTTCCCTTTGACGCGTTTGCGAGCGGTGGCGACGTCGGCGCGGACCGCCGAGGCCGCTGGCCGGCTCGAAGCGATGCTCTTCGTAGCTGCATGCTGGCCCGGTTCTGGACAACACAATCAGCGGTGTTAGTGAAGGCGGTCCGGTACATGTTGATAACTTGGGTAGCTGTCATAATCGCCAAAAACGACAAGCGCCAACGCCGCAAGCGCCAATCCGTAACTGCCAAACGAGAAAAGTCTCAAACGCCAAAGGTCTTAACCGCAATACTAACCTAGCTTAACCTAACCTAACTTAACCTAACCTAACTTGACCTAATTTGACCTATGCGAACTTTGGCGTGTGCGACTTTTCTCGTTTGGCGGTTACGGACTGGCGCTTGCGGCGTTGGCGCTTATGGTTTTTGGCGCTATCGAATGCCCCCCGATAACCTAACCTGCAGCTCAGGTCCTGGCTATTCGCCCGTCGGCGCAAATACATGGAGACTTGAACGCACGTAATGCATCATGAGAGGTGACTTGAACGCACGGAACCCAACCTAATACATTTTATATGAGGCAGGTACTTAAACCTAATTTGACTTTTTTTCACTTTCAAAAAGAATAACTTTATGTTAAGAGGAGTACTTCTCTTTGCCTTATACTATCATACCTTCTATTCTAAACATGAGTTTGGGTCTGAGTGGATCTAGGTCTTATTGAATGTAGTGAGAACGAGCTCGGCCCGATCCGCTGACAGGGTAAAAATAAAATTGCTCTTAAACTCGCACAATTTTGAAAGCAATAAAGGTTGTATTTTACTGTAGTTGCCTTGGAAATATCATTACGGTGATTTTGGGGCATGTTTGACAGAGTCACGCAAAACGCAAATTTAACCAAAATTGAACAAAACTTGAATATTAATATGTTCGTTTTTATGCTATTTCCACGTTGACCCCGTATTTTCCTTCTCTGTATTCTTTTGTACAGATGAGATTTGTCTAAATCTAGTTTTTGGATAAAATCTCTCCATTAAATTCAACTTTAGAGAAAAAAACGCACTTAAATTAAACGTCCTCCCGTAAAGCCCATGTACTTTTTCTCAATTTCGAATCCATTTTGTTGAATTTAGTCCGGTGACCCCCCTTTTATTTTCATGCTATATTATGATGTGTCTTGACGTAAGGAGGGTTTTTAGACTAGGTTGGTTAATTCCTGTTAACATGACATAGGTGGTTCCCATTCCCATAAATCGATAGTATTTCATTTATAATTTAGATAAAAAATGCAAAATGACCTAATGGTACCCGGAGCAAAGATCTTTACTTTCCGGTGCCATTTTGATAATTTTTTCACAGAAATTCGCTTTAAACCTGTTGTCTTAACGTCGTCAATCGCTTTAGCTGCTGACGAGAACAAGAGGAACACCGTCACGGGAACGTCCATAAATCACTTAGGATCATTACTCCCCCTCACAACTTACCGTTTGGTGCTTATCTGGAGGATTTAAAACGCTTACTCGTTTAATCTTTCAAAATTTTAGGACTCAATTTTAGGAATACTTGTATTGTAATAATGATAGAATGACGACGAAAATTTGGTCTTTGTTTTAGATCTGGCGGTCTTGAGCATTGATGTGGGCACGGAAAAAAACGGTTTTGTTACGGCAACAAAATTAGGGACAACAAATAATTTTTTTGTTGCTGCAACCAAAAATTTTGCTGCAGCAACCAAACGTTTTGTTGATAGAACTAAACATTTTGTTGTAACAAAATATTTTTGTTATCCCTATTTTGACAAATGATTTTGTTGGTATAGCAAAACCTTTTATACCGTGGGAACTTACCAATAACTCGCGCCGCAGCAAAAGCGATGAATAGGAAGATTAGGATAAGTTCAATTATCGATGAGAGGCGCATTTTGGCGGTTTCGCCGGCGCCAGCACCGGCTCACTGAAAAAATAAAAATCACAATTCGCATTAAGTATTTTCCTATTGAGGAGGAACCCTTTATTCAAAACAGCTACAAAATGATGAACAACACAAACCGTACATCGATACAATCGTCACTGAGAAATTAGACTCTGGAATTGTGTATGCGATAACGTCATCACCATAGTGTTGCTGGGTTTGCGCGACTGAGTCTTTTTTAAACGCGGTTGAAAATGTACAATTTCAAACGGTAAAGATAATTAAAGATAAATTAATCCATGAGAAGAGCAACCCAAAAATTTGAGACAATGTTATCTGTTATGTCTAGTTTCGTGGTTAAAATGTATTAATTCGCGTAATCCGGCAACACTGTGGGGAACTTAGCGACGGAGCGGGGCACAAACACCCAAGCAGAAAATTTAATTTTGTAATTATTTAAAGAGAGGATTCTTGTTGTACGGGAGTTTCTTTCAACAACGAACATGGAATCCTTGTTGAGAGAATCTCAGGTCCCAAGGAACAGGGAATTCCTTGTTTTTCATGGATTAAATAGCTTATTAATACGATCGACTGAAACCAGGCCAGCGGCGTGTGATGATTCAGTAACCTGCGCGGGGCGGGGAGAGACGGGGCGGGGCGAGGTGGAACAACGTGCATGAGACTCGTCCGAGGAATTTCGAGAGAAAAGGAGGCCGCCGTCGTCGTCGCCGCCGCCGATCGGAGAAAGTCACAAGGAGTAAGTCCTGCTCCTCGGAAGGCGGGCCGGCAGGCAGCCAGGCAGGCAGGCAGGCGGGCAGGCACGCTCCATTGGTGTCCCTGACCCAGAGCCGGCAGCGGCCTCCTCGACGGCATGGCAGCGGCCTTGGCGGGCCTGGACGGACGCCGCCCGGGCCGCCGCCCGCCAGGCGGAAGGGTCGGCCGATGACGCCCGCCTTCCCGTCGGACCGGCCTGTCCCGAGCCAATAGCCACCGGGTCCATGACGCCGCCGCCAGGATGCCTCGACCCGCACCCCGCCTGTCGCAGCCCGCGTCTCGCTCAAAACAAGGTCTGCGGTCCAGCAGGGATGCTGCCCTTGAGAGCGCTGGGCCCTCCTGCCAGGGCCCAGGGCCATGGTCAAGGTTTGACAGCCCAAGCGAAACGCCTCTGGTGCGCCATTTCTCCGTCCGAAGAAATGGCGATTTCATTGTGGCTTTTGATCTGTTTATTATCGTGAACGCTTTTTCTAACGTAACCGAGACTTCATTACGTCAACTTAACCTATTTTAACGCAACCTACCCACTTTACATATTGACCTAACTTGCACGTTGACTTAACCCAGTTGTTAGTAATAGTAATTTACCCTTTAATTACTAATCGCTGTTTGATATGGATTTGATATCAACCTAACATACACTACAAATAACGTAAGCCTAACCCTGATAGACCCTAATCAGATGTCCCGGAAAAAGTGATATTTCGACAAGTGATATACAGACTTTGCTGTAGAAAAGATTTTTCTTTTCATTACTTTTTCTTTTCATTTGCCGACCGGAGCAGGTGGCAGCTTCTAGTGCGCATGCATAGAGTAGGAACAAGGGGCCTATAAACCTCCAATTAAATTGATATTTCGACCGAAATTTATGATTTGGCGAATCATGAAGCATATCATTTATGATTTGGGCGAAGGTTTCAGTTTTTCTTTTGATGTGGTTTTGAACAGAAAAGTAAAGACTTGCCAGCTTAGTGGAAAATTCATTTTCTCTTGTCTTTTATTAGTGCAAAGAAAGGGGAGGGAATGGCGAGGTCAGTGAACGCCTCGTCAGATTTTTTATGGGTAAATTTATGATGAAGCGCAAAATTTCAGTTTCGATTCGCTTCGCCCAATTTTGTGAAATTTGCCATGAAAATCCGAACTGTTATAAAATAAATCAATTCTCCAGACCGGCTGAAATCATAAATCAAATCACAGTCACATAGCAATGGCGAAAAAACTTTTCTTTTCAACTTCTCACAGTAAAGTACTTTACTTATTGCAAGAATAAATATTTTGGGAAATCCTTGTTGACGGAGTGATCTTCCCCTTTCTCCTTTTCCCGTAAGTGGAAAAGTGTCCTCGACGGGGAAAGCGATTCTGGGGATATGTGAGTTAAGCGCAGTTTTGTGAAAGCAGCTCTGGAGCGCTCCCCGTGCGCTACGCCTCTCCAGATGCGATTCGGTTTACAAGATGCAGCCCCAGCCTCGGTTACATCGATTTGACGTCACGACGTCAACCGTGCGGCTCCGTTCGCGGGAATACCCTTCACCGATTCGGAGAATGACTCAATTCAGGTTTCTCCTGTCCTAAAGGAACTCCGATTCTGGATTTAGCAAATATTTAGCAACAGTGGTAACTCATGTTAAGGAGATCCGGCTTGGGGAATCCTTTTGCGTGAAATTTAGTTTAAGAAGGGGTTTTCTTCACACCCAATAACAGCAAAATCGTCGGAGAGAGTGTTGTTGAGACTTCCGGAAAATTCAATTTTAGTAATTTGGGATGAAAGATTGAAAAATATTACAAGAGGGAAATACTTTTTTCCGGCTCATCGCAAAGAGTTTGTTAGACCTCACATTCTCCTGGTTCTGCTGGTTTTAAACCTTATACATTTTCAAGTGCCTAAAGAGAAAAATGTAAAATTTAATTTTCAAGAAAATGATTCAAAAAAAATATTTCCTTTTCTGCTTTTTGAACAGGTTATTTAGGTTAGTAACTGATAAATTGGTTGCCACAACACTTAATAATTATCAATCCAAGGTTTTGATTTTACAAATCAGTCGCTTTAAGATTTTTTTGTTAAGTAAACCTTTATCTTAAATTGATATGAAAGAAGAAAATCACTTTCGATTGAGTTATATAAAAAATTAAGCAAAATATTTGGGTTCGTAGTTTCTAAACCGAAATTTCAAAGCATTCTCTTGTAAATATATTTTTGAAAGAAACACTGCTCATGCTCATAGGTCGAAGGTTTCCTTACGAAACTGGGCAGCTTGTTTAAGGTAGGCTTCCCAGAGGTTTGAAAGATTATCTCAGGCCGTAATTACGGTGGTGAGAGAAAACATTCACCTAACGGGCTTCTATTTGGAGGTACCCATTGACGTGAGTCAGAAGTACTCGCTTCTGAGACAAAGGAGCTAAACAAACTAAGAGACTTTGGTCTCTGCCGCTCTTTTCACAAACTCCGATGGGGCAAATGACTTGAAATGAATTCCTTTTTTACATTTCAAGTAAATACTTTGTATATGAATTCAAGATCTTTTTCAAAATGTAAAGTTTTATTCCCCGTGCGGCAGTGACATTTTGACAGTAATCAAAGGAAATTGTATCTACGTAAAGATTTTTCGATATTAATTTAAAATTGCTGTTTGGTGTGGATTTGATTACTTTTTTCAAATCATTGATTTCGTTTTAATTTTGACTACCACTGATTGGGAAAATTGTCTCAAACCCCGACTTCGGCGCCACCTACCGACAGCGCCCCAAACGACCCTCCTCCTCCCCGCCGTTTGGCCGTTAGTTCAGGCTGCTGCCGCCAGATGGCGCCTAGGTCAGGGCCTTTTCTTTCTCACTTTTCCCTTATCGCACTCTGGAGAGCAAGAGAGAAGGCGTAGCTGCGATTAGCGAGCTCCCACTCGGTCACTGTGTTAATTACTGGTTCCGGTGTCAAGTGTGCGCACTTCGCCGGAAACTGCCTCCGCCGGCGGACATGCTTCGGGGAGCCGAGAAGGAGACCCTCGCGAGCCCTATGCCCGTCATACGATTTGGCGTCTTCTAGAAGTCTAAAAGAGTCCCATATAAGCATTTCCGAGAGAGTGCTCATATAGGCCGTCTGCTTTAACTTTGCTGGATAATGTCTGGTATGTTTTTAATTTTTCATGTTGTGAGGATTGACGATTGACGTGTACGTTAGGTTAAACTAGGCTAGGTTAAGCTAGGTCAGATCTCGTACCTTATGCTTTGCTATAAGGCTTATGGTGCTTAAAGCTCTACAGGAGAAACTGCCACGGAAAAGTTAGCGGCATCAAGCTTGTTGACCCTAAGGTCAGGTTAACTTAGGTTAGGTTGAATTAGGTTACTTCAGCTAAGGTTAAGTTAACATAGGTTAGGTTAACTTAGGTTAGGTTAAATTAGGTTACTTCAGCTTAGGTTAAGTTAACATTGGTTGGGTTAACTTAGGTTAGGTTAAATTAGGTTACTTTAGCTTAGGTTAAGTTAACAAAGGTTAGGTTAACTAACGTAAGGAAAACTTACGTTATTTTAACTTAGGTTACTGGTGCATTGTCACTCCACCTGGCCTGATGACGAAAAGTGGATTCTAAAGGTGGGAAATACTTTAAAACGGAGCCGTAAAACCACGTGCTTAAAAACCCAAACACGACTTTGCGCATACTTGGCGACGTACAGACCCTTGGAAATTCCACTATATCCTTGAATTTCCCGAGAAAACTTTAGACGATTCCCCTGTCAATTAAAACGCGCAGTGACAGTATACACGAAACTATTCCACCGCCACTCGCCGCGTGCATTAAAGAGAAAGTTCGCCTAATACGGTACCCGTACCCCAACTTTGTCAACGACAATGTGACGCACGTCGTGTGCGTTAATTGTCGCCATTGTCGCCTACTCGTGGGGGGCACTCCATCTGCCCGCCCTACAAAATCGGCCACAATCAAAGCTCACTGTGAAAAGTAACAGGATCGTAGCTACTATAGAAAGGTCGGTACCCATTTCGGATGGGCGAATAATGGACGACGCACGAGTGCTAATCACTTCGGCAGCGGTACCCGTTCTGATAGGATGTTTTTGTCGTTGAGGCGAGGCGGACACTGGGACCCTTGCTGGCTCGGCTCGACTCGCCTTACAATTGTTAGCTCGGATCACGCGCTGGAGACCGTTTCTCATCCTTCGTTTATCTTGCGCCAAACTGTCAACTCTGCTAGAGAAGGGCGTGTACTCGAAATTTTTCCGGATTTTAACAAGAAAGTTCTTGGAAATCGTACTTGGAAAGGTTTCTGTTTGTGCTGCTGTTTAGTGTCTCCGCGCCTTTTCATGACGACGTTGTGGGCTTAGTTAGTTTGATAAGGTTAGGTAAGAGTAATAAGTTAGTTTGGCCAGGTAAATTAATAAATGTTGGTTCTAAATTAGCTCGAGTACAAGTTAGTTGGAGTAACTTTTGATTAAACCAGGTTGAGTTGGGTAAAGGTCACACGAAAAAAAAGAAAGGAATGACTTTGTCCCAGTAACAAATATCTGTGGCATTGACAATCGCGCTTCGTTTCTATACAATCTGTTGAAATAATTATCTTTTTTTGTCGCCTTTACTATTTTCTTGTCTCCATTATTTATTTTTAATAAATGTAACAAAAAATTGTCGAAAAATAGTAATTTTGGCGACATCATTTATTTTTTTATTTTTTATTTTTTGCGTGAGGCTCAAAGTATCTAAACTAGGTAAACTTACTAACGTACCTAACCTTAATCTTGCCCAAGTAAGGTTTAACCTATCTTCGCAGTCGTGTGTCGCAAATACTCGCAATACAATAATAGGCTAAGGTCAGTTGTATTCGCACGCCTATGTTAATACAGGGGAGACTTGAACGCATGGAAATCAACCGAATGCATTTCAAATGGGAGGTGACTTGAACGCACAGAAACCAACCTAATACGTCTTAAATGGGCAAGCGTGTGAATAGTCATTTCGAAAGGTTAAACTAAACCATGGTGCTACCCAAAAGATATGCCATCTATCAGTCTGACAAAGTGATCAATATCGTTCGTAAGAGAACGATCTGAATGGTCCCTAAGAACTTTCTACATTGCATACAGTCCGGCTTTCTTCTTACTAGTTGGTAGAAGTGGCGGCGAATATTGGCCTTTAACCAGGGCGGGAAATGTCTCACATTTTTAAATTCAGGAATGCTTCAGCGTGAGCCGATGAAGAATACTGTTATAACTCGTTGCGTTGACGCCTGTCGTAATTTGTATAATTAATTATATTCATGAACCAATCCTTCATGAGAATTTTCGGTATCTTCATGATCCAACGGCACTTTTGATGTGAGTTCTCAGCGATTTGAACCAGTTCCGGAAACCGCTCCTACAGTAAAGTTACTAGTATTATGTATATTGCGCGTCCTAAAATAGGTTGGCAACAATGCATTTATGTGTGAAGAGAGTCAGGAAGACGCGCTCTTAAACAGCGCGCGCATTATGGATTCATTGCGGGAACAAAAGAGAAACATTTTTAATGTGAGCCTCTAGAAAAATAAAAGAATATCTTAAAAGTGATGAATATGATGCAGTTCAACGAGTAATGAACACGATAATGGTGTAATTTTGTCGGTTGTACTTAATAATTAAAATAAAATATGGAATAAATGATCGGTCTCAAAATGAGTTATTTTCTATGATTTCACGGTATGAAAGGTTTTGTTATACCAACAAAATCATTTGTTAAAATAGGGACAGCAAAAATATTTTGTTACAACAACAAAATGTTTAGCTCTGTCAACAAAACTTTTTGTTGCTGCAGCGAAATTTTTGGTTGCAGCAACAAAAAATTTATTTGTTGTCCCTAATTTTGTTGCCGCAACAAAGTCATTTTTTCCGCGATTTAACTGGATGAGAGGTATTTGATAATTCCGAATTTGGGTATTTCAATTGCGACTGTATCATTTGATCATTATCAAGTGGGAATTCCTACATTAGCGTAACAAAGTGCGTATCCGGACATCATGCGTGTTCGCGACATCCGGGAAATTATCACATCGTGATATCTACACGCCCTACTGCAATTCTATTAACATATCTAGGTCAACTCTGTTATCTTAAAAAAGGGGGGTCAATATTTTGGCGCTGATCAAAGCTATCAAAGTGACTTTTCACACGCTATCCCATTCAAAATGTATTAGGTTGGTTTCCGTGCTGGTGAGAATCCATTCTCACCTGTTCCGTGCGTCAAGTCTCCCTTGTATTAACATAAATGTGCGGATAGAATGGACCTAAAGTTATATTGACAAGACTTGGCTAGTTTTTGACCGGCTATCGCTCTTCTACGAAATGCCCACCCTCCTGTTGCGTAATCAGTCCAAACGCATGTTCTTACAGTAATCAATTTATAATACGCCAAATATGATAAAATGATACGCAGTGGGGTTGGTCAGTCTGCACTTGTCTTCGAGTCTTCGTGCTTCGAGAAGCTCATTTCAACTTGCGTTGACATCAGTAATCGCTCACTAGCCTAGGTAATGTAGCGTTTAAGTGTGTCGTCTTTGTGTGTGATTACCTTAGCTACACTTACGTTAAGTCTCCATATTTTGCTACTTTGCGCTGAACTCTCGATACTCTTTATGTCTTGCCAAACTTGCGTGAAAGTCTCCATACTTCGATGGGTCTCGCCTGTCTTGCGTTGAAGTCTTCACATGCTTTGACCTTGACCAGCTGAAAACTTCATGACCTGATGAAGTCATTTTGCTTGTTAAATTTTTTATGGTCTATTCGCACGCCTGTGTTAGTACAAGGGAGAATTGAACGCACAGAAACCAACGTAATGCATTTTAAATGGGAAGTGACTTGAACGCACGGAAACCAATTGAATACATTCTAGGCATTTGGGGCAGCGTGTGAATAGTTATTTCGTAAATCTTTTATTGTAGGTGCAGTAGTTCCAATTTAAAGCTCAACTGTGGGTTAGACTTTCTACCAGCTCACAAGTCAGTCAGAACTTCTGTCCAGTAATAGGACAGTCTACACGCTACTGTGCAAGTCATCTGCTATTACCCTATTCATGATTGCACCTCGCCACTATTATTCGAGACTGACCGATATGGGCCACTGCTAAAACGCGAAATCTTAAAAAAAGGAAGTAACGAATTCTGTCGGAAATAGAGTTCACGAGACGAATGCACCGTTGGGTTCACAGACGGCGAAATGTCAAACTTGGGGGACGGATGTGGGTTCCCAGGAACCTGGTTAGGAAGAACAAAACTAACTGAACGTATCCGCGAACCTACCCTGGGACTTCCAGCTGTACTCGTCTCTAGTCAAAGCACTGTCCCACATATCTACACTAATAATAGCTTGTTAGGTACTGCTAAAAACCCGGTTACAGAAAAAAATTGCCAGAAAGATTTTGCAAATATCAATCCTAAAAACGGATAAAGTATTTTTTTTTTATTTTCCAGGTTATTTTAAGTGCTATAATTAATAAAATAATCGTTTTATTCCTCCCTTTTTTTGTGCGCGCGATGATTATGTCTGCCAAGAATCGACTACTAATGCCTTCTCTTCCTATCCGCATCAAACGGATGCAATTTAATGCGGTCAGAGAAATGAGAGAAATTAGAACTATCCGGTAGGAAACAAAATCAAACTTGTTTTCGTTCGAGAAACCATCCTAACGAGCAATTACAGATGATTTAATGGGCTGCCGCCACGACAGATTAATTGCACACACAAGAGACGTTACTGCAGTCCGTATCAAAATTCACCTTCACTTGTCCCTCTGCGAAGGAACAGGACACTTTTGAACTCGACTGTACAGCATTTTTGAGCAAATTTTGAGTATACTAGCGTATGCTCAAAAACACATTAGTTTGCAGGCTCGTTCTCCACACCGCATAATGTTAAAGTTGAAAGTTTGCCTCTTAAGTGGGTTCGAACAAGTCTTGTTGGTTCTATAATGCTTTTAAAAGTT
>Ga0058701_10002531_pt1 | contig 13932 bp, 8 predicted proteins | sample AgamicOrMae_FD_97039 | JGI IMG/M metagenome (GOLD analysis project Ga0058701, IMG submission 97039) | Agave microbial communities from Guanajuato, Mexico - Or.Ma.e | ecosystem: Host-associated > Plants > Phyllosphere > Phylloplane/Leaf | place: Guanajuato, Mexico | collected 2012-06-04 | reverse complement strand
ATAAGGCTGGAACCAAGATAATATGCATGAAATTTTTTATGAAATTAAAACAGCTCATTTATCGATCTTCACAGAAAAAATACCAATACTAACCATGTAGTAACACACACTCTGTGTACCATTCCTGCAGCTACCAAAGCAATCAGCAGACAGGTAATAACTAAAAAAAGAAAAGAAAAAACAACACTTAAGTGGGATGACGTTTGGAGCGCTGCAAATTACAGAAACCTAGAAAACCTACTGTGTTGAATAACACTTAAACCTGAGAATAATGTTTTTGCTCTGCTAGAGTTCCACCAAATTGGGAGAATATAAGGAAATCTTCTAAATTAAAGGAATGTTTACATATTAGGACAATTTTTTGAGGAACAAATGCAAGGTGGGGTCATTTTTTCAAAGGAGACTTCCTATATTTTTCTCAGCCGTGTAGAAAATTTTCTTGATATTTTTAATGATCAATATTCTAATATCATTTACTTTCTGGATAAACATTAGCGGTGTCCCCTTGATTTTTTTTTGTGCAGGAAGAATTGCATTAAATTTAAAACACTTAAATGCTAACAATTATAACCCAAGACTGCCATACCTTTATAAAATATTGTCTTGATTTTCAATTAAGCCAACATAATTGTCATAAAAGAGCTAATTTCCTTTGAGAGCCACTTACCTTCTGGAAATAATTTAGTCTGGAAATTTTTGCCAAATAGAGTGGTTTCTAAATTTCCAATTGCCTTCAGCATTAGTTAAGGATTATAGCTAGAGAGAAAAATGGCTTTGTTAACATTCTATCATTACAATGCAGTTTGAACCAAGCTACACATTGTTGGTACAATTCCTACAAGAAAAACACAAAACAATATTCAACATACAGCATATACCTGCATGACAGCAATAAAGGATACAGTTAAAATGAGTAGAAACAGAAGAGAGGCTAAATAGCCGCCGAGAATTGTGCTAAGTTGTGATGATGCCAGCCAAGATCGGTACAACTGCATTCCAGAGAATAGTAGAACTGTCAAAACTGATGACAGTGTGAAGGAGGTACCACTAGATACAGCTGAAAGATGTAAATTAGAAATATTGTTAAGCAATGAGCCTTGGCTCCTGAGCGAATGTTACAATGTGGCCTAAAATTCAGTGTGTTCAATAAAAATTCGTTCTGTTCATGACTGCTGAAGACGTTTGAAATAGAAATTATGTCGTTATAGGTTATGTCGAAAGAACTTTGCTTTCTCAGCCCACGATTTCCTATCAAAGGTATCAAGCGAAACACTACTACATAAAAATTATGATAATAAAAAAATAGGTTGATTATAATGACTTACTCATTTTTAGGATGTTTTCCACTACAGAAACACTCACAAATAACAACTACGTGTAGAAACCGGCAAGTCCATTCAATGTTTACGTGGATTGTGCATCGTGCCCACTGCACTGAGCGAGAGGGAAAGGAATGCACTTGCGCTTCCGCTCCACTGGTCGCTTCTTTTGGTTTTAGTTCCAGCCAGAAATTATAAATCCAAAGCACTTCAGTTAATTAAATTACATGTTTTTACAGGTCCTATTTTTGTGTGCTTTGACATTACTCAGATATTTTCTGGGCAGATCGGGCAACAGATCCTCGTTGTTTCCATGGCCGTGGTTGGGTTGGTTCTTTTTCTTCTTGTCGGGTTGTTGGTGGTTGTTGGTCGGTCTTCGGTCTTCGCAAACACGTTTCATGGAACGGGCAATTTCTTGATCAACAATATTTATATTTTGTTTGTGAGAATAGTCGCACCTTAGGAGTCGATTATTAAGTTCAACGATGGTAAGAAAATCTCTAAACAAGTTACTCATGCAGCACTGGCCTGATTTATGTATGTATGTTTCACCCGGTCTGGTCCAACACATGATTTGTTGATTGGTTTCTTTTGTATTTTTCCACTTCGCCTTTTTTCATGATTTACCACAGGAATCCAATTATTTTTATTTTATTATTTTAATTATTATTTCAATGTTACATACCCTGTCCCTAACTCGGGCAGTAATCTCCGTGCGAGTACACCTAACCTCACTCTCCGTGCCGCCCAATGTATTGTGCCATTTCAATCGACATAACGTTGAACGCGGTATGAATATCGGACGCAGGACTAGTTTCCCTGCGCATCTAAATTTTATTTAATATGTTGACAAGTTTCTCTACGCTTGCTCGTATTATTGCTCGTTTGACATATGTCATTCGGCTTCAGACCACTTATAGGTTAACCCAAATCTCCCTGTGGGTTAGTACGTTGTAAATGCTCGCAACGCTAGCTTGGGATATTTTTTTCCCTGCATTTTTAATAATTTGTCTGAACAGGAATGACAGACAAGCAATGTCTTGTGTTTAACTTGTACATGTTGTGTATTTTTGCAGAAACCGCTCATACTTCAGGGTCATGAGCGAGCTATCACGCAAATTAAATACAATAGAGAAGGTGACTTACTATTCTCCTCAGCCAAGGACAACTGCCCAAATGTTTGGTATTCAATAAACGGAGAAAGATTAGGGTCATTCAATGGCCATCAGGGTGTGGTATGGTGCATTGATGTCAACTGGGAAACTACTCGTTTCTTGTCTGGAGGAGGTGACAACTCACTAAGAATTTGGGATGTCAAAACTGGTAAGATATTCTTCATTGTTCTTGTGTATTTTGTCTGGTTCTAACTTGTGTTATACATGTACACTTAGTTTATTGTGATATGTTTTCCTTATGTTGAATATGCAATATGTTATGATTTGGCTACAAATTACTGCTGTTGAAAAAACTAAAATTTCATCTTGTCTAGGTGTTGAAATTGGCAAATTTATTACTGGGTCGTCAGTCCGAACATGTGGATTTAGCTATTCCGGTACGCAGGCAGTATTTTCAACTGATGTTCAAATGAAAGCTACTTGTGAAATATTCATAATTGATGTACGGAATGCTGATTCATCTCTTGGTGAGTATGCCTGCCTTGCTCCTTCCCCTGTAAGTAACATGTCAGATCTGTACTCAGAACTGCAAGTATTGGAAAGTGGTCAAAGTAACTTCTCAAGTCTCATGTGGAATCTTAGGTTACTCCCCAACATTGGTGTGGCAGATGGATCAAATCCCCAGCTTTTTGAGACAAGTTTAAAAATTCATTGAACACATTTACCTCAAATTTACTTGAAGTTAGATCTATTAGGGTCTTGACTAGCTTTTTGGGCTCTTAAGTTGCTGGTAAATTGATTTTTGAAATTATTTATCTCCTAACGGACGTTTACTGGAGAATTAGTGCCCTGAAACGAACGTCCTAAAATTACATGTCGTACTCCCTTTTCTTCATCAATTTTTAAATCCGTTTCGACTCAAATACGTGTTCAATTAACGGCACGCCAACATTTACGCCAGGCTCCACCCCCCTTTCTTGAAATTTTCATCTTTCTTTGTTGAAAGACTTGCCTGCCTTGCCTTCAAACTGTGATTTTGGCTGCCGTATTAACCACGTGAAATACACAGTAAATAATTTTCAATCTGTTTAATTATTTAGGTAAAAGTATTTTTAATCTTTACTTTATCCACAAGTTAAATAACATGTTAACAGACCCAATCCCACAGGTCGGGGGTTACTCAGAAGCGTCAAGCACTCGGAACCGGAATTATATGTGCGATCTTTCGGATTTCTGTCTCAAGGGATTTCACTAAATTTGCATAAATATTGGCTTCTGATGATATCTGTCGGGTTACCGGTAGAAGTCCTTTCTTTCTGATTGGAAAAAGATGTTTTTAGTTTTCCTTGCTTTTTTATTTTACCCTAAAAATAGGAGCATTCACTATCCAATAAAAAACATTTTGAAAACAATTTTTTTTTTGTGTGTTGTTAACAGAAAACTCTACTCCTACATTGAAAATCCCCGTTGATGGACCCAAGGTTACCTCTATTTTATGGGGCCCTCTCGATGAAACCATCATTTCTGGGCACGAAGATGGCAAAATCACCATGTGGGACTTGCGGGTAAGTCTTTGACTGTGCGTTGAAAGTGAGGCTGCCATTTTGTTGTGGCAGAATGATGTAACAAATGAACTGTCTTTCAGAATGGCAAGGAAAAGGCTTCAGTGGTTGACCATCACGGCTCGATAAACGATCTGCAGTTCAACAAGGATTCCACCTTGTTCGTGTCGGCGTCCAAGGACAACAGTGCAAAACTATTTAACACAGAAGATCTTGTATGTCTCAAAACGTACAAAACGGAGCGACCCGTCAACAGTGCAGCGCTATCGCCGATTCTTGATCACGTAAGCGTCTGCTTATTATGCTACGCAGGGTGGATCTCAACCAAGACGTAACCCTGTAGTTTTGCTCTTGGAGGAAAAAAATACGGACTGTGTATTCATCCGATGGTCCATTTAAAATTCATTCAAGCATTAAGTACTCTGAAGTCCCCCCCATATAATTGCGTTGTGGACATTTTCCGAGCGTTGAAGTCTCTCTTTGTGAGTGCATATCGGGTCAATAGCAACACCCCAAAAAAGGGAAATACGGGGTTTTCACAAACGCCGAAAAATGAGCAAAAAAATCCATTAAGATCACCCTGTTTCTAACTTCCAACCCACCACCGCCCAGCGATGCCGTTCGGAAACAGAAAAAAATATTCTACAGGATCTTTTCAGTTTGGTTTTGTCACAATTAAAAAAATATCACCCCTCTGGAAACCAGGGATTTAATTATTTAGGCAATTTCCCAAGCTTGACATTGCTTATTTTAGTGGAAAAATTCCTTTCAATTTCTCTTCAGCTAAATTTCACTCCAAATACTTTGGGCTGTTATGGGTTAACTTTCGACAGCGTATGTGACACTCGTCACAGGCCGTCATTGATCCCCGATTCTCGAGCAGACCTAGATACCCTCCCCCCCCAAGAAATAAAGGTGGGGTCTATGGAAAGATAAACAAAAATAGTCGCCAAGAACTCTTTGAGGAATTCGACTTTTCGGCCAAATCGTGACCAAAAAAGAGACCCTTAAAAATCTTTTTTTTTCCCTACCGCAATTCTTATTGCAAGGAATTGGTGCGTTTCAAGTACCAGTTGCCTAAACGCGCCGCCCAGTGCAACTGTTATTTTAGCTGGCTTACGAAGCCTTAGATCAGAGGTTGTGACCTCAGGAGTTATCAGAAGCCGTCGCCATAGCGTGGGAAAGACCTCCACCAAACGTTGTGAAAGGGTTATATTTGACGGGCGTTGAAAATTTGAATGGTTTTGCTTTTCAGGTCGTTCTTGGTGGTGGTCAAGAAGCTATGGAAGTGACAACGACGTCCTCTCGCATTGGTAAATTCGACGCTCGGTTCTTCCATTTAGTTTTCGAGGAGGAATTCGGACGCATCAAGGGACATTTCGGTCCCATCAACTCTCTTGCCTTCCACCCCGATGGAAAGAGCTATAGCAGTGGAGGAGAAGACGGTTTCACTCGAGTGCACACTTTCGACCCCCCGTACTTTGATTACACTTTTGACTTCTAACAGCGCTGTACAATTATGCCGATCGACCCTGGAATACGAGGTGCAACACCTATTAAAATTGTTCATATAGTATCCATGTGATCTTTTTTTCCGGAGTTGCTGGGTACCCGACCATTTAAATTTATGCCAGTAATTAAGAAAATGTTCCTTTTTTCTGAAGTACATTTTGAATTAACTCCATGGATCACAGAGCCTATTTTGTTCGAATCTTGGTTCTGGTTCAAGGATTTTGGTTTACCCTCCCGCAATATCTCAGCTTACTAGATTTTAGTACACCTACTTTTTTTTTTGTAGTTTCTAGGTTTCACATTGTTTATTTTATTTACGCCAGTTCGGTGCAAAAGTTTGGGAGCTTATGTCGCGAACAAGAAGTTGTAGGTATGCATTTTGTATTTGAGAGTTATATGAAGTTTGCTACTTAAGATTAAGGTTGATGAAAAGAGATTTTCATTTTATTTCGGTCGTGTCAGTTTGATTTTCTAAAACAGGGTACGATATTTGATAAAAGTGTTCAGAAAAGCTTTCGAAGAGCTCTTAAAAGCCTACAAAAAGACTTCTGTTCAACTTTTTAAAAAATCTTTTCTTATTGTTATCATAAGCTCATTTCTTTTCTTGTTAGAAGTCCTCTTTGATGTCTCGAAGGCATAACAGTTTTGCTCTTTTGTGAATATCTCCAAGAGGAAGAGAGATGAGTTCTCATGCTTAAATTAATTTTTGTAGACCTTCTGCAGATGTGTAAAAGCAATTCTTAGCATTTTTGACGAGTTTTGCCCCTCCCCCTTTTTTTAAAAGTAAATTCAGAAAAGCCAGCTTAACTAAAATAAAGTAAGAAGCTCTTTTTATAACGTCGACTAAGATGCAGCAGACGAAAGTCCTCACAAAAGAACAAGTTGGCTGTTGGCTGCGAATTCCGGTCCTTCCCCTCAAAAGTTTCAGTGCAAAAAAATATGACGTACGTCTGAAGAAATCGCCCTTCAATTAAAATTTACACGTGATCAACGTGAGACGTCACCTCGTCTCCTCGTATTTTTAAGAGCGATTTGTACGATAATACAGTATAAAATTAGTAGTTAGATTAAATAGGTGACTTGAAATCGCACCTTTACCCAATATGCAGATTGAGTCAGCTCAATTTCCTTCTTATAAAATGAGGTATAATCCAAAGACAGCTATATGATTGCAGTTTCAAAACCAATGCAAAACATCACAAAGCATTGAAATGCTTCATAGTAAACTAAATGCCCCCATAGGAATGAACTCTCTTTCAATTTCTAAAAATGATCATGTATTATCCTACTGACAAACATGTAGAATACATACCAGAAACATATTCCATCAGGAGCACCAGGAAAAGTTGCAGGGGTACCGTAGTCCAAAGTGTATTGCCAGAGGAACTTCAACATAGTGAATATATCCACAGAGCAATGAGATGTGTCACTACAGGTTGACCATGAAGTTCAACACATCAAGCACTATTAACAACTGTAACAAAAAAAAAAAAAAAAAAAAACTGCCATAAACAAAACAAATATTTTCTTGAAGCAAGGTTTCCAAAGAAAAAGAAAAAAAATAAGGCCATTGAGCTGCTTTGTTACAATCTTCCACCATGAGCAATCATACGGGACTTTGATATTTTCCATGGTACACTTTCATTAAGCTTGTATAACACTACACTACAATCAAGATTTAAAAAAATGAGGTAATGGATAACAGAATCAAAACAATGCTAATACACTGACTGACTTTATAACCATGGAGGAAAAATCGCATCTGACTCATGTAAATTTATTACTAAATTAGGAAAAATGTGACTAACGAAAAAATGTAGAAAAAAAGAAAAACTTAAAAACATGAAAACCAAAACCCCAGAGGATTAGGAAAGCACGTAAATATAGAAGCGTTGCGCCATTTTCAGCTTTGTTTGATGGAGTGAGGTTATGAGACCATAAAGCAACCACAGGTAAGTACAGTACTAATGCTCTCAAATAGGAAGTACAGCCAGGATAAAAAAGAAAAGAACTCGAAGAATATTAATTACAGTAATCAACTGTCCAAAACCGATTTCCCATACAATAAATAAGCACCAATTTATGGTAACGGAGGAGCAGGTATGCGACTAACCTCAGAGTAATGATTTTTGCACGCACTAAGTTTGGAGGATATTCAAATGATCTAAATAAACCAACAAAACACATGTGCAAATTACGGAATTTAAATCTGCGTCCAAAAAATTATGAGTTTTGGCGTTTTCGCAGCACTTCCATATCGAGGTTAGTTTACGTTGCCATCATAATCATCACGTGACCCTGACGACCAATCAGCGCTGGTCAACGCATTGTCGTATCTCTACCCCCCCAAAAATATAAAATTTTCGCGGGGTAAAATTAAAGCTGTATTTTTCAGACGCAGTAAACCTCATCCCTAAAGTAAGGTGAACCCTGAGGATGCTTGGAGCGCAAGTTTGCGTTCAGTTTAGCATAAAGTCACGTCAGAAGGTTTTAACTATCAGTACTATTTTCATTACTAATTAATTAATTAGTTAATTATTAATTAATTAAAAAAACAAAAAATAAATTAATTAAATAAACAAATTAATTGATTTGTTTATTTTATTTTTTTGTTTATCGATTTATTTATTTAATTATTTTTTTTATTGGCATAGTCTAGGAGTTAAAACGATAGCTTATCTTTGATACCCCCGAACAACTGAATCTTTCAGAACGCATCACCAACGTACAGATCCCGGGAAATTTTCTGCTTTCATAGTCGGTAACTTCTATTTTTCCAAAGAAAAGGTTTGCTTATGGGACCCCAAACCAAGCAGCCCGGCTGCATCTAAGGAGGAATTCTTACCCTCAGCTTACCAGCAAGTAGCCAACAGCGATCCTTCTAGGGACGGCATCCATAATCCTTAGTGGTTCGGGCGGGAATGGTCAATTTGCCTTATACTTACTTTTTCTTCTTTTACGGTTGCGTTTTTGTCCACTTCAGACTCGCAAGGAGAGTATTTTACCATACCGGTGCTGATTGTATATCGCAAATTTTCCGGATCCTTGGAAAACAAGCAGTAAATTGCGTGATAACTTTAAAGATGGATAACTTTCTGCGTCACCTTTCTAGCCTTGCAACGTACTCTCAACGGTTCCTTGTATTTTTCAGACAGTTACTCAGATAAAACAGCAACAACAAAATCACTACTACTTGCTCTTTTTTTCTTTTTTTTTAAATTTAAGCTGCAACTGCGTTTTACACGGAATACTCAATTTCCATCTTTTTAGAAGTCTCAAGACTTCTCGTGTGCCCCTCACATCCTCCCCAAACAAGAATTTCGCACGTGCACTATTTTAAATTTAAAAAAAATCCTTTTCCTACAGGTGTAGAAGGGTAAGAAAAAGTATCACTTCATTAAACGATTTTCATTTTTACCATATCAATACACAACATAAGGGCAAAAGTGTTCAAAGGGAAAATGTGATTATTGTATAATGGCAGAGGCATTTCATACGACACCATTATTACTATAGCACAAAAGAAATGTTAAAATATCACATGCATTCTTCCGGAAACCGCAGGTAGACCTGAGGCTCAGCAGCAATGCGCACATCATACAAAATACTGCTTCCTGTCTCGTTTTCCAACATCACAAGCTAACGTGAGATGAACAAACTCAAGCCTCCCCTTTTCCTAAATGAGCTCCATTTATTACCAAAGACAACGAGCAATGACCGGGTGCGTTTTATTCCCTAAAGGCGTTGTTCAGTTTTTCGTTGACGAATCAAGTTGTTCAACCTGATCGTCAATAACGATGAAAATCACGTGGGGCTAAGGATGACTGTGCGTCTTTTGAAGAAAGCGTCAACATCGAAATTGAGAAAATTAGATTAATCACTGGGAAATTAATTAAGGAAATCGAGAAAAAATCTTGCATGGTACCACCTTTTTCTGACCAACTTTGGTATTCTCTTATAGAACCTCGCCTGCCGGCTTGTCTCGACTTGCTCAGATATGATGCTGTTAAGGAGCACATGAATGAAAATTAAGAAGACAAGATGCGACAAATTACGAGTTCAACTAAAACGGGGGAAAAAAAATTGCGCGTTGCGAGTTCAAGTGCTGACTCATTTTCTTCTTTAAAATCGTAAAATAAGCCTAATCTCAACCAAAAGGTCCTAATTTTCGGATTTGATATTTTTTTCCATATGATTTCGTCTACCGCAATTTGTCTGTAGGATATTGACAGCAGCGTGATCCAGAACCCAAGAAAATAATAAGTTTATATCGAGATTCATGTCAGAAGTGCGAAAATTACGAATTACGGTGGTTTCATGAAAAGATGTTTTCGCGTTTGCCTCAGTGAATTCGGAGAGCGAAAAAACTGAGAGGACATTTAAAGACGCTCTTAAAACTTGACCATTTTATTAAGTTGATTGACAAATATCAAACGGATGTTAATGAGGTGCGTAGATGACATCACAGCCAAAAAAGCAAAATGGGGCTGCAATATTAAAGTTATTAAATTACATTCACTAGGGCCACACACAAATCCTTGTCTTGCGTAAGAAATATAAATAAAATTAATATACAGAAACAACCATGGCATGCGATGCACTTCAAATGAAGTTAATAATACTAAGAAAAGTGACAGCGCACGACTCGAGCGGCTTGACCGCTACGCCAGTCGCAAACAGCGGCTCAGACTAGCCTAGCTATTTTACATGCCACTGTCCATTTACAATTTCTTATAATTAAACTTAAGATTAAGGCTATCTAGGCCAACGTTTGTGTTCCGCGCTGATGACATAAAAACCTGGTAGTATTTATTAGATAACAATTTCTTGAAGAATGCAATCAACAATTTTGACTATCGTACCGATTTCGACTAGCATGAAGAAGAAATGCTCGGAAGAAATGAGAAGCAAACTGAATTAGCGATGCTGCAAATGACCGCGGAACGAGCCAATTCACGGAATTCTGTTAATATTGTTATTTATTCCTCGACTTAAATCAAGCGAATTTATAATCCTTGCTTTACTTGAACAAGATCTACATTTTATACACATCACAGGATTAACAACCTTGCAGAATTACATTAAACCTGGGCTCCTAGCTTCGTGAAACGAAACTTTTTCGTCGTTCCGACAGACGACACGCTTCACTGAATCGTCAGTAACGGACCAGTAACGTCAGTAACGGAGTATCTTCCTTCATTTAAGCAAATCAAATATGCGGAAAATCCAAGATTTTCTGTTAAACACATAGGCCGATCAAACGAGTGGTTCCAGTTGTAGAAGGAAACAGATTTGGAGCATTTCGAGAGAAGTTCTCTCAGAAGATCCCAACTCCAAGATCTCTAACAAGACACTACAGAGAGGGTTCAAAGACATCGTACAGTCAAATTACTGTATTTCAGATTGAAAACGAACACGCAAACATGCACATTATTTCCACTCCATTAAAAGACCCGCGGCTGTTCTGTTGGGAAAGGATTAATAAATAAGATGTCCTTCAGCAGGAAGTACGGCTATCCCTGATCGCAAAAAGTTTGCCTAAAATATAGGGAAAGAAAGTTAGTTTATAGTAATGGGTGGAAATGTCGATGAACAGACTCGTGTCATACGTGTAATGAACGCGTCTGATGAACATCGCATCATGTTCATATCACAGCCACGCATCGACTCAAATGTGTACATTTGTATACACACAGCAAAGATATTTAAGTTACAAGTAAAAGTGCAGTGCAAATTTGAACATCATTGAAGATACGGAGAAACGGCAAAGATACAAAATAAGTCACAGTGGAGCACACTTATAACACGACGGAGAGAATAAAAGACCACAGTGACTATGTCACCGTCGCAACAAGGTTAGGTTAGGTTGCGATAGTGACAAGGCCACGGCGGTGACTAGGCCTACTCGACAAAAAGTTAAACCCAAGCCGTTCGTCCGTCGCAATAGCTGGGCGATACGGGCGTGCAAAGCATGTCACATGGCAGGATATTTGCAGTCTTGACCACATTAAAATCGTTGTGTGCCCATGGCGCAAAGCGGCGTCTCGCCGGCCGAGCCGCACACACTCGGCAGGGTCTCTGCGGGACGAACCCACCCGACTGACGAGACGAAACACTCTCCGCACCTCACCCAAACCGACCCTAGGGAAGGATATACACGGTAACTATTTCGACTAGACCTACATTCAAACACAACCTCCAACAACAAACCTTCGTCGAGAATCTTGTCATAGAACTACGGTACTGTTTCTGAAGGAAACTTCCGAACGAATTCGATGTCGACCGTAAAGTCAGACGGTTGTGCGGGGCACCCTATACTGTAGGGCCTTGTTACGAATTTATGCTGAATTTGGAAGAGAAAAAAACTAGTTAATTAGTAGGTTTGTTTTCTGATAGGAATCCCATGACAGGACGGGACTGTCGGTCATCAACTGACAAAGAACTTGGACTGCGAAATTCGAGTGGGCCTTGTTGAGAACAAGACCATTAAGGCACCAATGGTCACTTTTTCGGAGTGGCTTCTCAGTATTTCGGTACCTTTTGCGACGACAATTTTATTGCTACTTACTGTCAATTTGGTTATAAGAGACTCCACTGTGCTCTCTCTCTTTCTTTATCTCCCGTGCATAGTGCTCGGCCTCAAAAGCCATGGGCCATGACGGACATGGGCCAGGACGGCCATGGGCCACGACGGCCATTGGCAATGGCGGCCATGGGCCATGACGGGCATGGACCACGACGGCCATGGGCCACAACAACCATGGGTCACGACAGCCATGAGCCACGACGGCTGTAGGCCATGGCGGCTATGGGCCAAGACGCCACGGGCCGAAAAATTCACTCATCAATTTGATACATCAAATCGTGCAGGAACAGCTGGAGTCCATCTCAAGTGGCAATACTATACAATACAAACCAAGCAACAGTTAACTTGTACACAATTAGTAATTATTGATAAACACTCTCTTCCAGGCTTCCACACAATATTAGCATGTCATGTTCATTCGAGAGGGAAGCTTATTCAGTCACAGGAGAACTTGAAGGTCCATCAACTGGCGAATATTCTTCGCTGCGTCCGCTTCCGTCCTTCCGCTCCGCTCGAGTCCGCTCCAGCTCCAACATGCCAGCCGGTGTCGGTCGGTTCGGTTAGGTTCGGTTCTTCTCGGCTCGGCTCAGGAAACGAGCGGTGCGCGGGCGCCCGGTCCGCAAACGGTATGCACCGGTAAAGGTCGCGAATTGACTTTGTTATTAGGCTGATTGAGGTGGGTCCCCTCTTGTCCGTAGTTCTCACTGCGAGTGCGGATCACATTGTAAGAGGCGGACGATAGACGGATCGCTCTTAGCACCCTCGATGAACTCCTCTAGCGACAACTTGCCGTCTTTGTTCTTGTCCATCTGACGGAATATTTTGTCCGTCCTTTTCTCGGGGGTCGACTCGTCTTCGGGCATCTTCATAACGGACCCAACCATTTTGTAGATGGCCTGTTCAACATACAGCCTGTTATACAACGTGCGAAACTGATTCGAGTCCTACAGCTTTCTTCTAACATATAATTTGCCGCACTTATTTCCGAGCGCCAAAATGCCATATCTTACAAGTCATTGTGTGCAAATTAACCCACTACCACCCAGCGATGCCGTTCGGAAACAGAAAAAAATATTTTAGAGAATCTTTTTAGTTCAGTATTGTCAAAATTTCAAATTATCACCCCTCTGGAAACCTGAAATTTAATAATTTAGGCATTTTTCGAAGCTTAAAATTGCGTGATTTAATGAGAAAAATCCTTCGAATTCCTCTTAAGCTAAATTTCACTCCAAACACTATGGGCTGTTAAGGGTTAATAGAAATTGACTCGACTGCCCTACATAGAATGTATTAGGTTGGGTACCGTGCGTTCAAGTCACCTACCATTTAAAATGCAATAGGTTGTTTCGCGCGTTCAAATCCACTTATATTAGTGCTTGTCGGGTCAATAGCAAAACCCTCAATAGATTTTTACGAATGCTTTCAACGGTCGTAAAAATAGTCTGAGACCACTCGGGGTGGTTTACTTGAAACGTTTCAGGCCAAATGTTCATCAAATCACGATACGATGTCGCAATTTTTTTATGGCAAAGACCTATGGGGAGCCGGAAATAGCTTCATGTGGTTATACGCACGCGGAGTTATCACGTCCACAGGCTTTCATTCGATAAGGGTAGTTTACACGGTGAGCTACAACCTCCTCTGGTAGATGGGCCTATCCAAAAATGCGTCATAACTTGGATTCTGCGTGAAATCTACCGCAGAACGGGTAAAACGGGGGGCATTCGATAGCGCCAAAAACCACAAGCGCCAACGCCGCAAGCGCCAGTCCGTAACCGCCAAACGAGAAAAGTCGCAAACGCAAAAGTTCGTATAGGTTAGGTTAGGTCAAGTTAGGT
>Ga0058701_10002530_pt1 | contig 13934 bp, 18 predicted proteins | sample AgamicOrMae_FD_97039 | JGI IMG/M metagenome (GOLD analysis project Ga0058701, IMG submission 97039) | Agave microbial communities from Guanajuato, Mexico - Or.Ma.e | ecosystem: Host-associated > Plants > Phyllosphere > Phylloplane/Leaf | place: Guanajuato, Mexico | collected 2012-06-04 | reverse complement strand
GGTTAAGTTAGGTTCGGTAAGGTTAGTATTGCGGTTAAGACCTTTGGCGTTTGCGACTTTTCTCGTTTGGCGGTTACGGATTGGCGCTTGCGGCGTTGGCGCTTGTGGTTTTTGGCGCTTATGGAAGCTACTCGTTCACTTCTACCGCCCTGAATGAAACCTTACAGTTGCACTGTAATGATACAGTTTCACTGTAATGATAATGATTGCAGGTTTGCTGAGGTGCGCTCCGCGGGTGAGCAAATCCACGAGATGCTTGGTGAGAACTACAAACTATTCCACAACATTCCGCTGAAAGATCCGGAACCGGAAAAGCCCCCGAAGAAGAGGAGACTGAAGAAGAATTTGGATGAAGATGGAAACGAAATTCCATGGGTGCGTGTCGGCGTCGGCCCGAGTCACGGACGGAGCGGAGGTGTCAAGAATGCGCTCCAAAGGTGCTTAACTGTTTCAGCCGGAAGGAGAGGAAGAATGGGAAAGTTACGACGAAGAGGAGGAAGGTGATGCAGTGGCGGCAAAAGTTGCGGAAGAGGTGGCGGCGGAATCCAGCGACGTATCTTCCAGCAGCGAAGATGAAGATCTTCCGGATACTCGAAAACCAATGGTAAATTCGGATTTAGCGCGCTTCTTTGAACCAATGAGCGTAGGCTTAACAAAAAATTTTCCTAAAAACGTTACGCGAACCTATTTTTTCTGGTTCAGTTACCCTCTACTTTATGAGCTTCCTAATTTAATTATGGAAAATTGACAAAAAATGTAGCTAAAAAAATGTTATGCGAACCTATTCATTCTGGTTCAGTTAACCAACATTTTATGAGCTTCCTAATTTAATTCTAGAAAATTTATGAGTGAATTTCTTTAAGAAAGGAGATTTAGTATAACTGAAAGATTTAAAACATGTAAACTGCACAATTTAAAGCACAACATTTTATCATACCGGGAATCAATTTTCCATTTTTTAAGAAAATTTCTTATTTTGAAAATTTTTGTACAAAAAAGCTGCTTGGGTCAAAAAAATACGTCCATTAATGCACAAAGGTGTATTTGAAATATACTTCCTGTAATTTGGGTGCTTCTCTTCTAGCCTCGGAAAATGCTCGGTTGGGAAGAAGTTCTGCCGAAAGAGCCTGAAGAATTCGACGAGACCGAAGAAGATACTGTCCTCATGGAATATGAAAGCATGATGCCTGAGAGTAAACCGCCGGTAAGTATACAACGCGAGTATCAAGATGTGGGACACATTTGTTGCGTGAGTAGTCTCCGCGGCGAGCGCCTGACAAAGTATGCATAGGCAACCTCCTACTCACGGGTGTCCAGCTGTTGCCTATGGCGGCGTTGGTAGGGGCTCTCGCATGCGCTGGAAGTGGTATAGACTGTATGATCCTCTTCCAGGCTGGTGATATGGAAGATGATGAGGAGAGAGGTCAGGATGGGGAGGAGGAAGACGAGAACGAAGAAGAAGAAGGTAAGTGGAAGGTAACTATTATTAGTAATTCTTCGGTACTAACGTCACGATTTCCGCAGAAGATGAAGGCGAACTTCCTCCTCCGGCGCGAAGATTCGAAGGAGAAGAAGATGGAGAAGGCGATGAGGGTGAGGAAGAAGAAGAAGATATGGAAGAAGAGGAAGAAGAAGGCGAAGAAGAAAGAGAAGAGGGGGTTCCTCCGGTCAGAAGGAAGAGGGACAAAGAAAGACACGTTAGGAGGGTGTACAGCGGAGAAGAGCTGGGAGAGGCGGAAGCTGTTGAAGAATCAACCACCTCCACGGAAACGACTGAAGAGGTAGGCGATAGAAAGTTTTAGACTCAAAGACACTTTCTTCCTAACGCACTATCCTTTTTCAAACAAATAAAAATATTACTAGTTAGGAGTCTACCGACAGAATGAAGGCTGTTACGCGATGAAGGCATCTGAAAATCTTGTGTCTAACAAAAACTTGTGTATTTCAGTCTACGGTTTCATCACCGAAAGAAAGTATCGAGTCACTGGACTTCAGCGTTTCTGAAGACGGACCAATCGTGAGTAAACTTTAATTGTAAACTCATTAAATGCTAAGTAAGTTGTTTCTAAGAGGATTCACATACATCCCGCCAAATCTAAATGCTCTGAACGGAATAATAACAATACTGCCAAAAGTCGCGAAATTACTAAAACGTACGTTCACCAAGGTTAATTATGAAACCAACTGAGATCAAGCAAATATTCCCAGTTCTGGTATGCATGTCTCAAGCACTCTCCAAAAGAAGTATTATTTTAATTGGTTTTTATTTTAATTGGTGCTCGAATAATTAGCCTGTTTTTTTTTTGCCGTGCGGCAAAATTTGGCAACAATGACCAAACGAGAATTGTCCATTTTCAGCCTGAACGAGATCCAGAACCAAGTAAAGAGTGGCGAGACTACTTGGAGTATATCGACCAAATAATTTCGGAAAAATTAACTACCGCCGTTACGACCAGGTAATGTTACGTTTTCTCTGAGTGAAAGAGCCTATAGGTTTTTAATTTAAGATTAATGAACTTTGACTTGACTTTGTGATGTAACAGTGAATTTTTACAATAGATCACTTGTTAGACTAATCTTTTTCGTTAAAAAAAATCTTGAATTTTTTTGTTGTTGAATGAATATTTGCAGACGCTCGGAAACTACTTATGATCCAAAAATATTAAATTCAAAACCATCTTGATGCCAAGTTATTAATTTACAGTGCAGAGATTTTCTTTGAGGTTATCAGCCCATCTCGTCCAAAGGAAATTTGGCCGCTCTTTGAGGTAAAACTTACATTTCAAAAAAAAAAAATTATAATCGCGGAACATTTCTAATTTATCTGGATGGTGTTTTCAGATTAATTTGGAGCTCCGGGAGCCCGAGATCGTCTTTAACCCCTCTCTAGATATGAACGACAGAAAAAGCTTCTATCGTTTGATTGAGGGTCTGTTGGGAGATATGGTGAAGCAGAGCGAGCTCATACCGCGTGTTGCAATAAATCCCAGACCGCATTATAGAGTAAGTATTGCTTATACATCATACTCACCTTGCCCCCATTGTAGAGCGCCACCTAGCGGCGGCCTCCTCTCGTCTCCGTGGATTGCTTCCGTTATAGACAACTTTTCTGTAATAAATTTTCCATTGCAGAAAGACATTCACTCAAACGTGGAGTTGAACAACGAGCTTCAAGAGATCCTTGTGAGAACAAGATCAGCCATGTATGAAGTAAGTTCAGCTAAGGATATTTTTGTAGTGTCGGATAATTGAAATGAATCGAAGGTTCAAAGTCATTTTTGCCGTTGTTGAAAATGTTTAGAATAGTCTTCGGCAGCTGTCCATCGTTAACGTACTTTGGGAGCGAACGTGAGCTATGTTTTGGGGAGGTTAAGCGAGCTCAAGCTGCAAATCTGGAAACTGATTTACGTTCAAACTTCTATTTTAAAGTTAACTTCCTTTTGCTTACCGACAACAAAAACTTAAATCATCCAATATACAAATATTTTAAAAATCATCCAATATACAAATATTTTAAAATGTCGTATATACAATAATAACATTATTCTCATTCATGTGGTTTTGACCCTCCTAATACTTCAATCGCACTAGCTTTAATATTAGAAAAAATTGCTCTTTTTCTTTTGATAAGGTAATTTAAAAAAAATGGTATAAACAAAAAATCAAATTCTAAATTATTAGGGGCAAACTTCCTCATCAACATTTCAACAACCACAAAATACATCGAAAAGGTCAACGAGCTTATATTCATGTATAGATTATGTTTAAGCTAAATTTTCAGAGTAGAACCGTTTCCTTACCTGAAGAAAGGCGCTCATACATGAGTTCAAGTTATTAAAAAACGTCATTATTTAAAACACGAGCTGTGTTGTCTTGGCATGTTTCTTGGTTGATTATCTTCAATTCTGATTCAATTTGCCTGGCATGAGCTATATTTTTTGGTTTATAATCTTCAAAACTGATTCATTTTGCCGGGCACGAGCTATGTTTCTTGGTTGATTATCTTCAAAATTGTTACAATTTGGCAGGCAAGCGAATATTGCGAACAGTTCCAAGTCCATTCGTACCTGTGGCTCGACGATCGGAAGGAACTTTTCGACCAATTTTTGCACTACGGGCGTTACTTGACCCAAGAAGAGATCGACCAATTAGCGGCGGCTGAAGACGGCAACCCGCCATTCAAGGAAACTCCTCCGACATTGGACCAGTTCCACAAATTAGTAAGAACACTTTACCGAAGTGACGTTCGATTCCGGTGATCAGTTTACCTGAAACACGCCCCAAATTTTATTAATTTCAGATTGAATTGTACGAAGGCATGTACAAAGAGCTCTCGGAGATGGAAACCTTCAAAGTTTTCGACTCTTGGCTGAGAGTCAACTTTGCTCCTTTCAAACAGGCTCTCTTGAACACGGTTTGCAAGTGGAGCAACATGGTGAAAAACCATCTGGTTAACCATGTGACGCAGAGGTATTGTGTTCCGCATGAATCGAGCGATATTTTTCAGAGATTTTACAGAATATTTCGCGTTCAGAATTTACGCAGAATCCACCATAAAAACTATAACCGCTGTTTTAGGTGGTCCCACACCTGTTTAGGATATGAAGGTGAAAAAGAGGGATTTAAAATAAACCTATCAACAACCATATCAATTAAAATGTGTTAAGAGCTGTATTGTTATGGTTAAACAAAGGGATAACTTTACAAATAACCAAATTACGCTCTTCCTCTGTTTTGCCTTCATACCTAAAACAGGGGTTAGTTTCCACTGTGCGTGCCTTTCTACAGCCATCTATTTATTTGAAAGAGACAGTATAGATTATATCGAGGGTAGAATAAAAGTAAGATAAGATTTTGTTAGGTTCTATTACGTTTGGAAAGATCTGGATTTATTAGGTTAAGCTAAGTTGAATTCCGTTCTGTTGGCTTGATCAGGTCTCAAGATGAGATTAGAATACAGGAGGTGTAAGTGAGGTTCGTTGGGTAAGTTAGGTTAGGTAAGGTGAGGTTAATTTAGGTTTAATGAGGGGTCTGGCTTATTCGTTCGATGAGGTTTCGTTAGATTACAAGTAAAAAGTTTTTTCCGTGACAGGACCCTAAAATTTTAGGAAAAGAATTTTTGCTTCCGCTTTGTAAAAGTTAGTTTTTTTTGTTTTTTATTTATTTATTATTTTTTTAAAAGGCAACATATATTAACCGTCAGCACAGGTTTTACGGTACCTGTAAAATTTTCATCAGTTATTTTACAGCGCTTGTAAGATGCCCTCCACCTTATTGTACACAATAACTGAATTTTAAATTATCGCAGCCTGAAGAATTTGCAAGAATTCAACGCTGAGGCCGAAAGGGAGTTAAGTAAAGAAGTAAAAGAGGGAGACTATGAAGGTCTCTTGAAAGTTATGAGCTATTTGGGGATGATTCGGGAGCGAAGACAAGCTACAGACAATATGTTCGACCCGATTAAAGATATTATCGAACTGCTTAAGACCTACGACGTCGAGTTCCCCGAAGAAATTTACGTGCAACTTCAGGTAAATCTTCACGGCATTCGTTTCGGTCTCAGAATTTATGCACTTTTCCAACCGATATATGAATTTTATTGAACAGATCGGTCTGCACAGATAAACATGCCCGTCATGGGTGGTCTTATACTCGTTCAAAGTAATTAAAAACAAAAATTTTGCCAATATTTACACAAGGATAAAGTTTGTATGCTTGTAGTTGAACATATAATCGACCCTAAAACCTTACTTCAGAACTCATATTTTCCTCTTCCTTTTTCTTAAATTTTTTGTTTCTTTCATCTTTTTTTTTTTCAAAAACAATGCTATTAATTTTATACTTTATTTTTTTTTCTGAAAATACAGCGATCTTGAAATGCGGAAATTCAAAATTAAGTTCACTGAAAGTGAGGTCAATATTGAAAAGAAAGAAAAAAAAATTACTTTCAAAGCTAGCCCAAAAACGGATTTAACAAGTACTTTCTACCGCAGGAACTACCTGATCAGTGGAACAACGTTAAGAAAATGGCGGCATCAGTTCGAACTGCGATATCTCCGCTCATTTCCCATGAGATGAATTTGATCCGAAAACGGATTGCCGTCATGGACGCCCGCCAGATGGCGTACCGCGAAGCATTCAAGAAAATGCTCTTCTTTAAGTAAGGCTTTCCCCTGAAATGTTTATCTATTGTCATTTTTTAAATGATTAAAATTTTCACCTCCTCTATTCCACCTTCGGTCATCAAGTCGCTCGAAGCACCTGCGGAGCGAGGCACAAGCCATATAACCTACGTTAGCTTAACCACCAAGCCTAATGCCGCTTACTTCACAGTGACGGGCAGATCCTTCCAAGAAGTAAGCTGCATAAGGCTTGGAGACACTCGAGCGGACCAATACGTACCTACATAATCCGACCTTAGTTCACCTAAACTGCACGGTTATGAGCCTTTAATTGCCATAATTTCAATGCTGAACAACGGAGGAACATAGAGGTGGAGAAAAACTTAAAAGCTGAGGGACATCAACATTTTATCTGATCGTTTTTACCAGGATCGAATGCCAGAACGTCTACGAAACTTTGGATCGGACACATCAAGAGATTTGCGAGTTGGAGGAAGATATCGAGAAACTATCAGAGCAAGCGGCTCTGTTTGAAGTCAATGTTCCTGATTTCCGGGGAGTCAAGCTATGCAGGAAGGAAATCCGGATGATCAAGGTAATAATATTTTTAACAATGCAATGCTACGTAATGAAATCAGTTGACTCATAAGGCTTCATAGGGAAAGTTGCCCTACAGAACTGAGATCGAACCTAAATTCATCTAAAAAAAAACTAATCTTACGTTGAGCTTTCAAAACCCTTAACCCGACTTTGTTAGCCTAACACTCCCTCCTCTCAAACGAGAAAAATATACTTGCGAGAGTCGGACAAGATTTGGAAATGTCATGAACTTGACAGGACCAGCCCGAGGGCCCCTGCAAAACAGAGTATAGGCAACAGCAGGACACTTGCGTAACGCGCGTTGCCTACGCCCAACTTTCCAGGGGCTCTCTCACGTGGCACGAATTTGGTCGGAAAGACTTTTTTGCCATAACTATGCTATTCGCGAAGGGGTTCCCATGTAAGTAATAAAAAATAACAAAAATGTTACCATTACAGCAATTGTGGGATTACATTAACGTAATCAGGAATAGTTTAGACGAGTGGCGTACCACACCGTGGAAGAAAATTGATGTGGAAAACATGGATTTGGAATGCAAGAAGTTCAGCAAAGAATTACGATGTAAGTATTCCTGCATACGTTAAGAAATGACGAACACCCGATTTCTACAGTATGGTGACCGCATGACATGAATTAGGGCCACCCCATAAATGAGTAAAAAAAGAAAGGAAAAAGGGGTGCAAATTGAGAGAAAAGAAGATGAAGAATAAGGAAGCATTTCATGCGTTTGGCGGTTGTCTACAGAATGACTGCTAGACTGTGGTGAATCTGGATGCACGCTACTGCGTTGAGCAAATGGGAAAAAATTCTTTGGATTAGAATGCTCTTCTGCCCCAAATATCTTCCAAATCCAAAATATTCTGCTAAAAATAAGGCACAATAGAGAGTTAAAAATTAATTTTTTGGAATAAAAAAATGTCTTAAAATAGCAGTAAATATTCCGAAATCGTATTTTCAATTGTCTACAAAACTTTTTTTTTTTCAAATAAAGGAGAAAAGCCATAAATTTTCCAAAACTGAATTTTGGAGCATTTTCGCCCATATTTTGAAAGGCTGGAAATATGCTTAACGACAGGAAATAGGCCCGTAATATATGAAATATTTAAGATTAGCAGTACTTTCTGTCAAGTTAGGATTTCTTTTAGACAGCTAATCAAAACCAATGTTTTATTAAGGATAACGTTTTGCAGCTCTCGACAAAGAAATGCGAGGCTGGGATGCATTTATTTCACTGGAAGCTCTTCTGAAGAACATGATGACGTCTCTAAAAGCAGTTGGTGAACTGCAAAATCCAGCGATCAGGGATCGACACTGGCAGCAGCTCATGGACGCTACAAAGGTCTGGAAATAATTTCAAAGCTCAACTGTCAATTTCAGAACCGCCAACCAAATCGTCAAATTCCTTCCAGGTCAAAATCGTCATCAACGATGACACGGTACTGGACGACTTACTCCATCTAAACCTGCACCTCTTCGAGGACGAAGTCAAAACCATCGTAGACAAGGCGGTGAAAGAGATGTCCATGGAGAAAGTATTAAAAGAGTTAGACGCTTTTTGGAGGGACCAAGAGTTTGAGCGGGAAGAGCACCCGAGGACTACAGTCCAACTAGTAAAAACAAGTGAGGAACTCATTGAAACTCTCGAAGAAAACCAGGTAAGTGAGGAAAATCTGTGTTAAATTAGGTTAAAGAGTTGAGCCGGCTGCAGGGATCGAACTCGCAACTGCCGGACGGTGAGCGGATGCGCAAACCACTGGACTGTAGTTCTAAAATGAAAATTTCTTTTCCAGGTTCAATTGCAGAATATGTTGAGCTCTAAATTCATCGCCTTCTTCTTAACGGAAGTCTCAGACTGGCAATCTAAATTGAGCAATGCGGATGCTGTTATTAGCATCTGGATGGAAGTCCAGCGAACTTGGAGTCATCTAGAATCGATATTTATTGGTTCGGAAGACATCCGTAACCAGCTGCCTGAAGACTGCGCACGATTCGATAAAATCGATAAAGAATTCAGGGTTGGTACCCACGCAACACAATACGTTTCCGACTCATTTCTTCTCGTTCAGGAGCTCAAAACTTGAGATACATTAAATTTAACAATATTTCGTTGGGTGCGGAAAGGTATAGCAGAAGTTTGAGCGGTGCTGAACTGATTTATTACAGAAACTTCTCGAAGAGCTGTCCGCTCAACCAAACATCGTGAAGTTCACGAACAGACCTGGATTGTATGAGGAGCTTGAAGCTCTGCAAGTCGAACTCACGAAATGCGAAAAGGCGCTGGCGGAATATCTTGAAACAAAACGACTGGCTTATCCCAGGTTTTACTTCGTTTCGTCTGCCGATCTGCTCGATATTCTATCCAATGGAAATAGTCCAGAGGCTGTCGGAAGGTGAGTTATGAAATGGGGAAGGTGAGATCAAATGGGACAGCAGGTTTGTGCTGCCATCTGGCGGTTGTAGAGATCTCAAACGCTAGTGCCATCAGAAATCGCTGTCTCATTTGAAGCCGATAGGGCGTCGATGGCTAGTCTCACAAGGACCATTCATCGATCATCGTAGTTCTAGTTCTAGACTAGCTACAGTTCTAGTTCTAGAACTAGTTATTTACTCACATCATTCATCAAGGATCATCCGCACTCATGTCATTCATGAAACTAGCTGTAACTGTTGTATGAAAGTTATACCAAAGAAATAAAATGAATGTATCCGACTTTGTATATTTCATACTATCCTCTCAATCTACAAAACAAATTTTGGAGGTTGGGTTTTCCACCTCTGTGAAACATCGTGGTTCAACCATTTCATTGTGAAAATGGAAGACATACAACCGCTTTAATTAGGTTAGGTTAGATCCTGCTCCGCTCGATAGTGCATTGTTAGCCGCTTTGCTTTTACCTCGCTTACATGTTAGACGCTTCTTCGCTTCTCAGTGGCATCTGGCTTGGCGACTGTAAGTTTATATTAACCTAGGTTACGCAAAGTTAGGTTATGTGCTTTTCGCTCCGCTGCCGATTCTCTCGGCTGGACGACGAAATGTGGAACTTAAGAGATGGAAAACAAGACCTTTGAAATTTTCATTGAATAGATGTACGTACAGAGGAGATCTTAAACCGTGGTTAACAAAAATATTGTCTCCGTGATGCATTGTCGTGCACAAAGGATTCTCCAAGACTTCAGTGCACCATAGGATATAAAAGCGTGAAAGTCTTCGGTATACTCCGCGCAATATCGAGGACTTTATTGTATATAGTGAGCCACAGTAATGGGACGCAAAGTCGTCCCTATTATCTTCAATCTTCCACGTAAAAGTAAGGACGGATACGACGCGATGTAGTTCATCGGTATGAAAGACACAGAAAGAAAAATAGAAAAATCGATTTTGGTCCAAGGTTAGTCTAGTTTTGAAATGCATGACCGGTGTTCCGTCTTGCTTGGTTGCATCAGTTTCTGCCTATAGGTGATTCCAAAATGTGCGGGAGAGGCGGTGTACAATCAATAGAAGGAATTTTCTTGGAATAAAAATGCTAAACTCACGCACGCAGACATCACCAATCTAATCCAATCTAACTTTCCAGCTAGAGCACGTATAACCTAGGTTCTTCCGAACGAGAGTCAAGCACAGCAAACCACTTTCAAACTCATCCACTTTCAACCCAGCCTCATCTCTTTAAACTTCATTAACATAACTAATCTAACCGCATGCCTGCAGTGAAGTAACCTCTTGTAACTCATAAAACCAACTTGATAAAAATGCGCCCAACCCTAACTTGGTAAAAATGACTTTGTTGCCTCAACAAAACGGTTCTTAATTTAGCATCGGAAAGCCAGAATCGTTGTTGTGACAATATCAACTATTACAATATGAACCTGAATTGTTACGACTAAAATTGCCACTGTAGCAAAATGAAATTGTAACTACACGGTTCTGGTTTGCTGACGTTTTAATTAACAAAAGTTTTGTTAAGGTACCAAATTCATTTTCTCCCAGAGCAAATACTCCAAAACCTGTCAGCAGCATTTCGGAAGCACTCCGGATAAAATAAGCATTGAACCTCTCTCTTCCCTCTGGCAGGCATCTTCCCAAACTGTACGATTCCGTAGCCAAGCTCAAAATGGTGGCTAATTCCAAAAACGCAGAAGCAATGTGGGCCAAAGACGGTGAATTCGTAAAATTCAGCCAAAAATGCGACTGCGACGGCAAGGTTAGTCACAGTACAAGACTCACTCCTGTCCAGGAGGTTTTCATTCAATAAACGTTATGCCCTCGTCCAGGTGGAGGTATGGCTGAACCGTGTCACAGACACAATGCGCATCACAGGGAGACATTATCTGCGAGAGGCAGTCTTCTCCTACGACGAGAAGCCTCGAGAACAGTGGCTGTTCGATTACCCCGCCCAGTACGCATTAGTGGGCACTCAAATCTGGTGGACGACGGAAGTCAACATGGCGTTCAGTAGACTAGAAGAGGGCTATGAAAACGCTCTAAAGGATTACAACCGGAAACAGGTATAAGTTTGCGCAATCGAAATGTTGATTCCATGAATTAATTGCTAATTATTTTTTATAGATTCATCAACTAAATACGCTGATCGGTTTGCTCCTTGGAGATCTGTCTGCTGAGGACCGCCAGAAGATCATGACTGTCTGCACGATCGACGTACATTCCAGAGATGTCGTTGGCAAGATGATAACGATGAAAGTTGAAACGAGTTCGGCGTTCCAGTGGCAAGCCCAACTCCGGCACAGGTGAGTGAAATCTTTGACGACGAAATTTCCGAAGATACCCGAACGTTTGTCGGCGGCGGGAGGGAGGAACAACTGAAGATACATGACCGCGGATTTGTATTAATACTTATGGAGGTTTTGGTCTAGTGGTCATGGTATTGGTCTTCCGTCCAATTAACACGAGTTCGATCCTCGGTGCAGGCTTAATTTGTTAGAAAAGTTCCATGCGCCTTTTTTACATTTAAAGGACTTTACATGGTTCCTACGAGTGGCCAAGGAGAAGGGCCTGGTTTGGTAGATTTTTTAAGAAGAAGACATTTTGTATTTTTGCAGGTGGGATGACAGAATAGATGATTGTTTCTGCAACATCTGTGATGCTGAGTTTCGCTACGATTACGAGTACTTAGGCTGTACTCCAAGGTTGGTTATAACGCCCTTAACCGATCGTTGTTACATAACTCTAACACAGGTAAGTTTAACCATAAGTAATCAATGCTCATTACTTGGTAATTAATTCAAACAATATTCCAATCAGTCTCTGCACTTAATCATGGGCGGAGCACCAGCCGGTCCGGCTGGTACCGGAAAGACCGAAACAACTAAAGACTTGGGAAGGGCCATGGGCTGCATGGTCTACGTCTTCAACTGTTCGGAGCAAATGGACTACAAGGTAATACAAAGTCGTACACTCTCCCGGTTTGAATTGTCCATGCAACGTCCATGGTAATATCCATGCTGGAAAATCCATTCAGTTAAGAATACTCGAATGGACATCTGTATGGACTAGACAGGCATGGACACACGGATATCCATTCGTGATTGTTTAAGGAATGGACAATTCGGCATAGATATAGCAAGGACATTTCCACTTAGGTAAAAACCAAAGGCTGCTTTTTTCTATCTTTTGTGTCACATCTCTCTTCGCAAAGTCAAGCGAGGAGATGGCGGAGTGGGGCCCATAACCTGACCCCGCATTGTTTTCGAGGTGTTTTGTAAATTAATTATACAAGGACGCAATTAACCTTCACAATTCAGTGGAACGTTAGACTAGGGTTGCAAACAGAGGGTGGTAACTTAAAGTCTAAAACGCAAAGGTTAGTTATAAACATGTCACCATATCTAAAATCCGAGTGGTTTTTCAGTCTTGCGGCAACATCTACAAAGGACTGGCTCAAACGGGGGCTTGGGGATGTTTCGACGAGTTCAATCGTATTTCCGTCGAGGTTCTGTCGGTCGTAGCGGTCCAGGTGAAAACCGTCCAAGACGCCATCAGGGCTAGAAAGACCAAATTCAACTTCCTGGGGGAAAATATCGCGCTAGTGCCGACAGTAGGCATGTTTATAACCATGAATCCTGGATATGCCGGCCGGACGGAGCTACCAGAAAATCTCAAAGTTCTATTCAGGTATGAAAAATGTCGGTTCAAGAATGAGAAATCTATCGGTTGTAAAGGCGATTGGGTGCAAAAACCGCCAATGTGTACGCACGAAAAACGACTTTGTTCCTTCACAAACATTCTGAATTCCGGTAAATGGCGTTATCAAGTACTTCCATCCAGCGCCATCTAGCAGCCTATTAAAAATAATTTTGCAGCGAGCGTAATACACTCTGTCTGTACCCCTCTTTGTCGGCTGTCATTACGTATCGACATAAAACTAGAGCCCTGAAAAGTAGAGACGCGCGAATATTGACCCCTGCCGAGGGAGCCACTATGATAGGACCAAGGTATTTCTTGCTTCTTTAAAAAATCACTTTTTTTTTGCAGGCCTTGTGCTATGGTTGTTCCTGATTTCGAGCTCATTTGCGAAATCATGTTGGTCGCGGAGGGCTTCCAGGAAGCTAGACTTCTGGCCAGGAAGTTTATTACACTCTACACTCTCTGCAAAGAGTTGCTCTCTAAACAAGATCACTATGATTGGGGTTTGAGAGCCATCAAGTCTGTGCTTGTCGTGGCAGGATCGTTGAAAGTAAGTACTTGCTGAAGTTTCATTCAGCCCCCGCTGAAGTTGCACGTTCAATCCAAAGCTTGACTAGCCTCTCACCGTGTGATAATGGCTTAACATGCTCTTGTCATGATTGCAACTATTAAGGGAACCTCACGAGGTGTCAAATTCAAAAAAATTAATTTCTTACAGAATATCAAAGTATACTTAGTCTAGATGACCTCCGCATTTTTTTATCGGCTGAAGGTGAAAACTACCCCTAGAAAAGGGGTGTCAAAGTTAGGGGCGAAAAAAAGTGTTTTTGATTTTTTGTGTGAAAATGGTTTAGAAAGGACTACAAAGACGATCCCGGTAGGAAATTTTGCTGACATAACATTTTTTCACCCCTTTTCGGGGGTTGAAAGTTGGGGTGAATTTTTTTTATTCGATTTTTTTCGTGAAAATGGTTCACAAGGGACTATGAAGATGATCTCTGAAGGAATTTTTGCTGTCATAACATTTTTCACCCCTTTTTGGGGGTTGGAATTTGGGGGTGAAATTTTT
>Ga0058701_10002529_pt1 | contig 13934 bp, 6 predicted proteins | sample AgamicOrMae_FD_97039 | JGI IMG/M metagenome (GOLD analysis project Ga0058701, IMG submission 97039) | Agave microbial communities from Guanajuato, Mexico - Or.Ma.e | ecosystem: Host-associated > Plants > Phyllosphere > Phylloplane/Leaf | place: Guanajuato, Mexico | collected 2012-06-04 | reverse complement strand
CATGTATGTTGCATATATGTTGCATATATGCCGGAAAAAGTCATTCTCATGTGACATATATGGTATAGGGGTCAACACATATAGGTAATCCACATGAAAACCTAGTAGGTTTTCCACATGGATCCCAATATACATATATGTGCTTGTACATATATGCACGCATATATGTATGCACATATATGGGGCATATATGTTACTTTTTTTCACGGGATCCAATAAGAAACATCAAAACCACAAGTTATAATATGATGAGAAGATTTTTCAAAGCTTTCGTCACGAACCGTTTGTGGTTTGGACGTTGTTTTTAAAATTGCGGTCCTTATGTAATGGAATAAGGGTATGCAGGCATTGAAAATGTTTATTGGAGCCAAAATCAAATCACGCGTTTAATTTTCACCACATTCATTACAGGAAAGACTAATGACTTTCTTGCAAGAAACATGCTTTTGATAAATCTTATGCAATTATTCTTTTGCACTCTGTAGCCTGTACGCCTCTCAGCACCTGAATAAATGCACCTTCCCAAATAGCCAATTTACGTCTATACAATGCTTCACACCAGGAATAAACATGCACACATAGCACACGTTTCGAGTGTATAAGTCTCCAGGCAAAAAAAGAACAATAACCTACGCATACACAATGAATAAAAGATTCTATCGGAAGTAGCTGTAGATCCGACAACTTAAAATGATGCAAGTACTTTTTCAATGCTTCTCGCTCGAGAGAACACCTTTTAGCAGGATATTTTGTGTGCAACGCAGTGTGAGGCCCTCCTCCTCAACAATATCTTTTCAGGAGGAGGTCCGGTTGATGGACGAGTGCAAAACTAAAACGCCCTTCATGCAGAACTCTTCATTATCATCTTACAATGATCAAGTCTGTGGTGAGAAAGATGCATTTCTCCCATGCATAATAGTTTTCGAATCGAAGTACTTTTTTGCGTGCCGCATCTGTCTTCCACTTTTAATATTATGCATCCGAGAGGCCCGGAGTTTCCATTTCAATCTTTTTGGTCCCGTGAGTTTATGATCGTTCAAAAATTATACTCAATTTTTTCTTAATGGATGTTCCATCTCATTCTGTCACTGGTCAATTTAATTCTTTTTTTTCAGTTCAAAGATATTTATTGCGGATAAAATACAAAATTATGACTTATGCTTTACCTTCATTTGAGTACCTATGTGACAACAACACTTGGTTTGAGTAGAGGGTTGGTTGCAAAACCTCCTGCATCGTCCGCCTGTTCTTTATCGGCTAGTCCTCAGAAGTTACCATAAAAAGTTACAATGAGTTTAATTTTAGACATACAACTATTTACCCACGATACACTTTACAAATATCGGTGCTATGTTTCGCTTTCGATAGTTTCGATCCTTACGTAGCTCCTATGTTTTAGGCAGCGCCCTCGCATTCTACGACAGTTTGCAAGCTCATTACGGATCCTCACAGGATACAAAATCGGTTCGCCAGTTTTCCACAACAGAACGATCCAAACAAGGAAGTTTCCTCCTGAAGATCACTCAGATGGTAACGGTGAAAAATTGTCGATATTTTGCTGATTTTACAAGAAAATGTTGCATTGTTCATTACTCAGTTTTCCGTTGCTGATCGCCCAGCGTGCGATGCATTTTTATGCAACTACCGACGCTTTGTCACGAAATGCAGCCTCTGCATTTTAATGCCTTCGAATCTCCACGGGTGTCCTAGCATCTTAGCATGGACTCCACTGAATGCGGAATAAGCCTGAAAATTCCGACGGTCGTGATAGCTCGGGAGCCACGCGACCGTCCTCGCGCTCTCCGCTAACTCAAACACCCAACAATCCCTTATAAAAACATGCCGTTTCTTTTTGTTCGCCACTTGAGCTCGCGTTGGTCGTTCGTCGGTGGATCTGCCGATAGGATTCCAAATGTCTACACTTCATTTTTAACGTTGCATTAGTATCGCTAAAGAATTCTACATTCCGTCGCTAAGTCAAGAGGAGTAAGACACAAGACATCTATGCTTAAAGGTGTCATCGGCCGCAGTAGATCCTCCAGTGAGAAGTGGCATCAGACTAGGTGAAAGCCGAGCGAGTAAGGCACAGGGTGTACTTGCCTGACCGAGGAGGTTGTATGTCGATATTTCCTATAATTTGCGAACCAAGTTATTGTAGCTTACCGGTAAACAACATGGCAGAACACAAGACCTTGTAGAAACTGACACGTTTCGACTAACATATGTAAGGAATATATAGATATTTCCACTCATAGACAAAGCTTAATAGGTACTCGAAAGTAATGCTACTTATTTTTCGTGTATGACTTACTTAGAGTACGCTAAAAAATAAAATATTTACTTCAAAAAAGACAAAAAAAAGACGGATTGCCCTTTCAAACGATATTCTTTCATTTGACGAACGCGATGGTGATGTCTACGAGCATTGAAATATCCCACGATAAATTAGAGGCACGCTTGTCACTTGTCGGATCAATAGTCGTAGCCATAAAGTAATTTTTTAAAAATCCTTTAGTGGAAAGAGGAACTCAAGTTTAGCACCTTCCATCCACGTAAAACTACAAAATCCTGCGTGTGTAAACCGGTTGACTCCATAGCTTTTAACAGTCACAAAATTTAATTTTTTATTTACCTTTTAAGTTACAAGTCAACGAGCCTTGACGCGATGCCAATAGCAAGCCTTGAAGCAGGAAAATTTTGATAAAAATCTTCCAACAGATCGCCCTCGTACGCGATACCCCTTTACGTGATTTTTCTGCACCACATAAAAAGTCAGAGAAGACTTAACAGGAATCCCGTCAGGCCCAAGAGGCCCGTCAGGCCTAGGGGGAACTTATGGTTTAGCTCGATAAGACGCCGTCTAGTTCTAGACGAAAGTTTAAGAGGGCTTTTTTTTAAAAAAAGGGTTATAATTGGGAGATCATTATGTCGATCGTAAATAAGCAGGATGAGTCACTTCACCTGAAGGCGACTGAAGATTCAGTCTTAAGATTGTTATAAATATAGTGCAAAACGGGATGATGCATCGCTATAGGGGAACGGTCAATGTGATCCTCACATTGGGATCATCTATGAATTTCAGCTTAGCTCATGAGACAGAGGATATAATCAGACAAAAAGCTGATAGGCCAAACCAACATCTCATGATTTTAAAGTATTAATCAGAATTTTATGCGCAGAATATGGGCCGATATCCTGAAACAATGTTATAATGAGGATTTGTCTCCAAGCATGGTAACAAAAAAAGCTGAACAAACATTCTTCGGCACCCACAGTCGATGTGTGTAGGTAGCATGACTTAAGAACTGACAGCACGATCCGGGGTGCTTATCGTCAAATTCCTTGTTAGTGTATATTGATCGTTGGTCCAGGCGATTTGATGATCCGCTGGAATACATATAAGGGGTCAGTACTCAAACTGTGAGCTATGTCAGATTTGTTCCTAAGCGATGTAGTTCAACAATCCCCGTATGATGGTCCGTGCCCATGTACAATACCAACTCTCTGGGGGATTCATTTTCTACTTGTTGCATTTCTTACCGAAGGCTGAACCAGCTTAACCAGCGTTAGCACATTGCGTTTTCAAATGCACTTGACGGCTAGCCTGAAACTGATTTGCGCTGAGATATTTTAAATACGTTTTATGAAATAAATTTTAAAACTTTACACATCTCATTATCGAGCCAGCGATCAGAACAAGTCAATCCAGCACCTTTTGGTTGGAACAAGATACACTGCCAAAAGTTAAAAAAGCAAGCGCAAAGCAATTAACCTTTTGTTAGAGGGCGGTGCGATTTGCGGAGAGCACCGGCAAGGCCGCGGCTGCGCTGCGATTCTTGTTAAGGCATAGGCAGCTTTAATTAACTGTAACTTGTTCGCGCGTTCCGTTTTCATAGTTAAATCGGTCATCACCAAGCAGACACACCGTAGCAAATCTTTAGCAGGCGATGACTCAGATCGGCCGAGGATCATCACATGGAACCATGAGAGGTGTATTCCTCTCATGGTGGAACTAAAAGTCTGCTTCGCCCCGAATCAATCTTCAATTAGAGCCCTCTGGATGTGAGGAAAAGCCGACTGTCTACCACCCTAGTGTTTTCTGATCAAAAAATATGATTTCGGGACATCTACTCCAACCTCAGTATCCACCCATACATAACACATCTGTATGAGGCACTCATCTTGTCCATACACGGCCATTCTTAGTTCTGATTTCACTTGCGGAACAACGCTGTGGTTCTTTGAAAGAATGTTTCATTTAGTGAAGGCCTGCTTCAAAAATATCTAATCTTTACTCCACTGTTTGAAAAACCCTCATTTGTCGGCAGTGACCTATCTTCAAAGTTTTCTTGAAGATTCTTTGACACTTGCAGAAAGTTTTCTAGCTGGCAAAAGTGTTTGAAAATATTTGAGGAGCTATTAATGAGAATAGGCCTTTTGTGCCCTGAAACGAACGGTTTCAATTTACAGCAGACAAACTTTGAGGTTATTAAGGCCTCAACAAATGGGCAGTTTATGAACTGCAGCAAGTTTTTGGACATCCTCGAACAAATGCGATGTTGTTACAATGAACCATCCCATGAAAAAAATTATATAGGTCTACTTCAAGAGCTATAGTAAGACATTCGTGGCATATCGATCAAAATTCTTAGAGCTCGGCGTCTCCAACGAAAGAGCGGCAAAGTATTTGAAAGTTTATTTGTGTTTGAGGCTATGGCCATCACGTAAGAGGTGAGTCAGTGTGTCGTAGCAGACAGAGCGACGCATGGCCAGCGAACGAGCAACGCGTGTGAAAAAAACTTGAAGGGGCGCCACCGAAGCTCTTGTTATTAATTCACACCCCAAATGATCCCGACAGGTGATTATAACAAGCGATAAATCGATACTTGCGCAGGCACGCCCTTAATACGCCCACCAAATAGCAACAAACCGTACTTTTCAGTGCGGGCCGTCCAAGTTTCTGATAACCGGCCCCTCAAGGACGAATTCCGTAATCCTTTTTTCTTTTCCCCTTCAAGAGTTTTCGCTCAATTTCGCCTTTCAAAGCGTCATTGTCAAGTTTGTTAGCTTCAATCAGACTCCAACTTATGCAAAGCAAAATCTTGAAACATACCTTTAAAGAAATAAAAGAGGGGAGCAATAATTCTGATATTTGACATACACAATAAATCACATGACACATACAAGAACACAAAATTTTAGAGGACTTTACAAGTAAAATGTGTTGTTCTCTTTGCCGTAAATTTCAAATGATACCTCCGTAAAGTTCATTTCAACATGATACCAGAAAATATTTGTATTTTATTTATTTTTCATCTTTTGAATGCCTTGTGTGTATATGCAGCTCCACATGACACGAAGTGTTTAAGCGTTAGTTGAAATTATAAGGGAAATATTTTAATCCCATTCTAAATGTATGCTGGTATATTAAGTTTAAATCGCAATCAGCCATGGAAACCACAGCGCGGGGACTTCTGCATGGAAGGTATTTTGCTAAAGTAATACGACACCAAAGGTTTATCGAAAGTATTTGCATTGAAGTTTCTCAAAGCCTAATGCACACGAAACGGCGAGAGATATACGTTGATAAGTAAAGAAGAATACTTTGCAAAATTAAGCCGGTTCAAACGCAGAAAAATACAACTTTCCTCAGATGGAAAATCGATTTCCCAACGTTTACAGTAGCGCATATTTTAATATTCCTACGAAATGAAGGTCTTTTTTACTTATAATATATTAAGGATATATTTAGGGAGGTGTGACTCAGGAATAGAGGAGTTAAACTTCTGATACTTCCCACACAACGTAAAGATCCCATAACCAAACAATCTCACAATTTTAAAACATGGTGGTAAAATGAATTGGGTATTATGGCCGATCGGTATCCTATGTACCCATTACGCAATCAGTAAAGAGACCAAGGTTTTTGCTTTGCCCGATTTTCTTTTGGTTGTTCGGAAACTAAAGAAACAACGAAACATAAAAACTGATATCTAGTTAGTTATTTGGAAATTGTCCCAAAATGTATCTAGAGGGAAAAATGAGTTTTAATCGACAAAAACTTCCTCTTGTCATCGCATCGCAAGCCAAGGAGGGATATGAAAGAGAATGAAATGACTACCGACGGCACAAGGAACTGTCTTTTTCGTTAATGTTATAATAATACAGGGCAAAGTACACGGTAAAGAAAATACTTTTGCATGGAGGTATTCGATTTTTTCAGTCGCTTGTTGTAATCGACGCGCTTGAAACCAACAATTGTTAACTGCCCAATGTTATTGTTTGTAAATGAAATAATGTTTGAATATCTTTTTGATACATATTTAAATAAGTTGCACTCGTCTTGCGGCACAGCTGCCTCATCTTTTTTTAACCAGCTAAGAATGTCAATTGGAAACAACCCAATTATCACAAAAGAACTGACTATTAAAAACGGAGTGGTTATTCACACGCTGCTCCATATAAAATGTCTTAAGTTTGGCTCCATGCGTTCGAGTCACCTCACATTTAAAATGCACTAGGTTGTTTTACGTGCGTTTAAGTCTCCCTATACTTTCAACGAATGGCGAATAGCCACGACTATTAAGAAAATAATGGCAGTTTTATGTGAATTTAAAAATCATATCGGAATCCCTGAATGCAATATTTCGTAATGTCCAAAAAGTTATATAAGTGCATTTCAATGATTACATATTCATTAATATGAAGAAAAATATATTTTTTTCCTTTAATTCTTTGGAGGCTACCAATCAATGTACATCAGATTGTGAGATGTATTTTATGCAATTGTACCGATACATCAGAGCATCAAAGAAGCTGTGGAAATCAAAGAAAATTTGACCATTATAAGGAAGCTTCGATGGGTCAAGTAACTTATTAGAAACACGCATCATCGATCTAATAGATAAGGGAACTGATGCTACTGATAGAGCAGCGAAAGATCCTTTGCTAATTTATCCTCATATTGAATGTGCTATTTTCATCCTTCGAATGGAATACATAAATGAAACACTGGCTGAAGATAATGCAAGAAAGCCTCTCGTCATTACGAATATTGAACATTAACAGCTGGCTGGCGCCGCGCCGATACAATGAATTGCCGTTATTGCCAACCTTACCACACTGTTATTTTCCTAACTACTATTGGCGCCGCTTTGTTTAATAAGTATCTAATCAACCGATGAAGTGAGAGCGCTTGCCGTTTAGACTGTCTGGGCCCACCAAGACTCAATCCGTTTTAAAGTGACTAGGCCACTTAAAATTGCTGCTTTAATAAACATCCAACGAGTATTGTCAAATGTAGTTCTTGTTTTTGTTAGTGAACGTTGGCTAGCCATAAAACTCGGCTTAGCACTACTCAATGTGACAATGCTCTTTCAATAAGCATTAGCTTGGAACATGGAAGAGCTTGTAAAAAAAATCGAATTTCCAGCTTTCGACTTTCGAAATCTGGAAAATTGAAAAGGAAAAATTGCGTCAAATTGGTCGATAAGAAGTTATTGTGTTTCCAGCCTCTTGCAACTAAACCGAGCGAGATAAAATACTATTAGAAATTAGCTTTTCCAAAACTTGTGGCGACACAGTATTTATGGATATTTTTTCCAAAACGAAACTGTCTTAGCGAAAAAAAGGAAGAAAAAAAAAGAAGAAGAAGAAGAAGGTTTCAATACTAATCCTCTGCATCTGAACGCCACTTAAGGCTATGAGATTTAATGTTCCTATCAAATTTTCGTCTTAGTTCACAATCAGATACATGTTTGGTGACCGGACTAACCTTTAAACTTAAATACCCTATTAAGCTTAATTAAGATATGTTATTTTAAGCAAACGTTTTGTCTGGTTGAGTATAAACCGCCCTCAGATGGCGTGTTAAAAAATAAATAAAACGGAATGAAAAAAAATATCGAAGAAGCATAAAGTTCCAATGTACCGATAGTAAAAAAAGGACCAAAAATGATATTGCTAAGATGAGCAGATATGCTGCAGAGCTGTAAGAAGGTTTTCCAAACTCGTTATATTATGAAAATGATGTCTCCTGTGCATCGGACCCCATAAATTGAAAATTTAAGCATCAACTTAAATTACTCTTTCTGACATTTTTACGCGCCTTTGACAAGCTTATTTGAGTCGATCGGAAAGTCGTTAAAATTGTTTAATTAAGATATCTGCTTTGTCTCTGAGGATGAGCAGTGATTTACAGCGAGTTCCTTAAAGCAACTCGCTCGACAAGGTTGCGCTGTAAAACTCACCGCGGGTAACTAACAAGTGCGGTTGTGTACTGGCGTCGTGCATTGTGAGAAATCCAACATAAAACTAAGTGTGACCTCTGAAACAACTAAAAGAAAACAGGTTACAATGTTAATATTCGGCGGCACGAAAATGTTGGCGGTAATTTATTTGTGGAAATATCTGGATGTTGTAGGAGGGTGTCTTACTTTGACTTATTCTGTTTGTGTCCAGGAGGAGGAGGTTTGGAGGAGGAGTGGAGGAGGGCAACGGTGTGACTTTTTGGAGCGAGTCTCAGCGTGGTGTACCAACTCTGTAATTAAGATACTTTCTGTCTGCCGTATTGAAGAGCCAACTCTTGTTTTTCGTCGCTTGCAGGCATCGATACATTTCCCGGTATCGCCTCATCCGGATTGTGGTCGTGGTGAAGGTGGTGGAACCGCCTGCTTCAAGCGGTAATGGTGTGGGACTCAAACGGCAGTGGTGATGGTTCGCAGTGAAGATGGTTGGTGAAGCACAGTTTCGTCGGTGGAGATCATGCGGCGATGGTGATTGGGGCGAGAGTGGTCAAGGTCTTGGGATCAGTGTTGCGGTGGCGATGGTGGCGATGGTAGTGGTGATTTGACCGTTCCGTTGTTACGCAATTAAATTCTACAGTTGGGAAAAAATGCATAGGCTCTTATGGCAGCCCCGAAAAATGGCGCTAAAACTGTTGAATTATGATTGATAGCGTCAGATTGAGATTAGATGAGGATCGAAAAAACTGTTTACAGTGGAAATTGGAGTTTCAGAAACAATTTAGAAAAGTTTGACGATAATCCACCGTTTCGTTATTTTTATAAACTTTAAAAACAGCCGCATTTGGTAGAAAAGTGAGTCAAATCAGCAACTTCATTATTTTTAACGCAAAACATAAATTTTTACTGAAAATAAAATGCGAAGAACAGCTCGTGTAAATACTTGTCAAAAGCGATAATTTTCTCAATTTGCAGAATTTTAACACGCGTTTTGAATTTTTCGATAAACTTGACTAGTCGGAAGCGCTGGAATATCCTTAAGCCGCTCCATTGTGTTATTCATGCTTGCCCATTGAGAAGCTTCTATTCCAATACCATAGACCGCTTGCGGTCCCCTTTTGTTTGTTTCAAGTTGGGACAACACGGCTGAAGAATGGTCAGAGGGCTTTTTAAATCAATGAAATGGGAGTTACAATAAGTAAATGCGAGGAAGAATAAACTCTCAAAGATGAAGAATAAGCCGCAACCAGCTTAGATGCCTTGTGCCTCCGCTCGCTTGAAGACAGGTACAACATAAGGGGCGAAAATCTTCCTTGCGAATAGGTAGGGAGGGAGGGCTTTACCTGTTCCTTCGGGTCCAATAAATATTTCTTCTCAAAGAGAAATAAATACCCGTAGTACATGATGACGACAATGAAGCTATCGGTGACAATCAAAAGAGAGGTGAAACATCGTATCAGCTAAATGTAACAGCACATGCGAATGTCTAAATGAGAAAGAAAGGAGCGATTAAACAGGCCACAGGCATGTTGAGTGTGGAGTGTGGTGTGGAGTCAACCTGAGGCTTCTTATAATTTATCGCAGACAAGGGAACGCCCCTGGAAGTGGCGAGAAAACGCGAGTGACGGAAAAGAAGGACCCAGGACTTCATGGGCGGGTGAATCCTTGCAGGATTTATTCCAACGGTGGAAGGAGGAAGGCGAGAGATGTCAATTGGAGGAAGGAAGAGGGGGCGGAAAGCACGATTTATTGGAAACCGTGGCCTCCAACCGAAGGTAATGAGGGCTCACAAAAACAACCACTGGAGATACAAGAAATTATCGGCCCGTACCCAGCACACCACAGACTCTACGACGCCACATTCGGTTCTGTACTATGATGGACGAGGGCTACACATTGTCTACGAGGCTTGCATCAGGACGTCGTGCTCACAGACACACGGACGCCATGCGCAAGAATCGAACGTTATATCATACGGCAACCGAAACAGTCTTCTTTTTAAAGGTTAATTAGGTAAAGTGCACAACCGGTGATCCAGCTACTGTTGTCAAGACGATCGGATCGACAATGGAGCTAAAAGGCCTTTAACAACAAATTCAACCTAACCTAAACCTAACAGTAACACGTCGTCGATCATCTTACGAGAAGTGGAATTCGAATATAGATAATGGAGGTAGAAAATTCATCTAAAAACACAAGAGAAGTTTAAGGAGTCGGCATTGGACGACCGTCGCAACAATTAGCATGTGTTGAGTTTCAAATGATGGAGAAGCAAAAAGTGACTGGCTTTTACGTAGTGAGTCGCGCAAAGCATTTTTGAAATAGTATAAAATCCTAGTACATGGTATATATTTAAAATAATTAACCCGATAAAAGCAATCCTTTTGCTCAGAGCAGAGCGAATAACCGACGACCCCTCCGAATTGATGCATCACGAGGAAGGCACTTAAGAGTTGATTAGGAACCAAAAATTCTGAGAGCAAATGGTATTAAAATGGCCTGCCTTGGTCCTGAAAGATGGAAGTCATGTCGACTTTGAGCAATGTACCCAACAAGAGCAGATGTACCACAAAAATTTAAATTTGGAGATCTTTACCTATCTTCAACCCTATTTTCGTTTTTTTTTTTTTTATGGGAGCCAACTTGAACGCACGGAACCCAACCCAATGCATTTTATATGGGGCAGGTGGGCAAATAGCCACTTCGTACAAAAAAACCTCTAATGATTCTGCTGTTAAATACTGTATACGTCGTTGAACGCCCCGACTAGCTCGATTTTTTTTTCTTTTTGCATGTCAATTAACCTAAAAGTAAGCACCAATTATTAAACGGGTTGGATGCAGCCAGCGTTATTGATAAAAAAAGTTTGGAGACGACACCGATGTCTCGGACCAGATAAGCATCCGTTTTCGTCTACCCTCCCGGACTTCTTCCCCTGCATTCTGTCGACTCTTCATTAAGAGCTGCTCGACAAACACCTGCTCGCCAATGCTTTTATTGGCCTGAACTTTCATTGAACTTTCGGCAAGCTAATAAGTGATATTCCATGTCGGAAGCTACACGGCCACTCCATAAAACAACCGCAGAAGATTTTCGCGTGGGTTTCATCCTGGGGCACACAATCATCAGCGTCTGGCAAGGGACGGGCCGCACACGAAGCGCGAACGCAAACACTTATTTCCAATATAGAGTGAAGTAGGCGTGATGAACTAGAATTGTACGGCAAGTAGGGGTGATTTTAATAATTAATGTATATTCTAAATTACAGAACAGATTTTAAGCAGAGAGCCATTTGGAAAGCGTGGTAAGCATATGTAAAGAAACGATGATGAAAGCATTTTTTGATTTTCATACCAAAACAGCTGGTAAATTACGCTATAAAGGAGGTCCTAAAAATTGTGCAAGCTAGTTTTTGTTACCTCTAAGTTATTTCACCAAAAAAAAGTCTCATTTCGAGAGATAAATCTCTATTGGATGATCCGAGTTGAGCAGCCATCAAGGAGATCGTCATCCTTCTTACAAAATTAGTAAAATGGGATCATGTCGTTTTCTCAGTACTTTCGAAGATAGACCCCACCCTCGATCACATCAATGGAGAGGGTTTGGCAAGCAAATTCCATGGAAATGGCTGATGCAAGGTCTATGTTGAAAACTTGTGAAAATAGGACATTGTCTCATTAATTTACCTTCTCCCCAAAACGGGTATGACTAACAGATATCATTTTTACCAATGACGGGTCTGCACGCTTTCCCCGGTCAGGAATAATAAAGTCCCCTTTTCCTATCTAGCCTAACGTTAAACCAAACAATTCCATTTTTTAGGCATTTAGCCCTTTGTGGTCCTACTCTTTGACTTCAACTGTATTAACCTCACCAGCCCTCTTCGGAGACACCAAATAACCAAAAAAGTTAACTTCCTTCCGCTAATTTGTAAAAAAAAAAATTAGTGAGCGCAGCTTATTCCCCTTCCCTGAGAGATGTATCCCCTCCTACAAAGCATTTAAAAATGTATTTTAGAAAAAAATGAAAGACCAGTTTGTCAGACTCAGTCATCTCTGAAGACCAGGTGCTCCTCTTCACCGCTCTAATTATACAAACATGGCTTGATTCCAAATCTCCGTATCAGCGAGATAATCGCTCGCTTCAAAATAAGACGTCGAATCTTGATTTTAGACGCGGACCTTTGACGTTCTAAAATTGTAAATTTTGTGTCGGTCACACAAGGTCGGCCAACTGGTCGGAATGGCGTCCCGGCGGCGCGACTTCGCGTAGCGTGGCGTGGCGTGCTGGTAGGCACGCTCGTGTCCTAACTGGAGACATGCGACGAGCACGTCAGGGCCAGAAAGTAAAATTGATCGGAATCGCGAGATAGTTATCACGAAAGCAGCGGCGCTGCGATGCCATCGGATTCAAAGCGATCCTGTATGTGTGTGACATTGCCTTGCGAGTTGCGAGCCGGGCGCAGAGCAGAGCGCAGTCCTAATTTCCAACAATCACGTGTCTCTATGAATCACGCAATACACTAGCCTATCTATGGTCATTTAGACCGAGAAATTGTTTAACCCATCAAGGCCCACCAATCATTAATTTACTGTAAAATATATTATTTGAGTCGGTACACTAAAAACGGAACATCTGATTTGGGGAGTTCTTACATGTTTTGAGTGTAAAAATAAAACGGGGGACGTATTTTGTAATTTTTTAAGATAGACCCATGTTCAGCTACATCAACAAGAAACTAGCGCTGAGGTCTTTTACATGATGTGGCTAAACATAGGTCTATCTTAAAAAGTTATAGCAATATACGTTCTGTCCCCTTTTCATCTTCGAACCCTCAAAGCTGGCAAGAATCTCGTAAAATAATTGTTGTTTTTTACTGTGCGCATATTTTACTCGCCCATTTCCTTTTTTTTTAAAAAAAAAAAACTATTCGGTGAAGAGAAACCTCTTGGCATTAATTTAAACTGATCATTTTTTTAGGCATATTGTTGGAAGTTGGTAGATCTACACAGACTTAGCCTTCACGATCTACTCGAGAAGATCGCGGAGGGTCGAAAAGTCAAATATCCTAAACTCAGTCAGTTGCACAAAATTGTTCAGTTTAAATATTTTCGGAGTAATGACGCTACGATTATTGCGAGAATACATAAAAACGTGGGTGTTGCTATTAACCCGACATGCATTAATTGGGAGACGTGAACGCACGTAACCCACCCAAATACATTTTGAATTAGAGATGATTTGAACGCACGGAACCCAACCTAATACATTTTAATTGGGGCAGTCGGGTCATTAGACACTCCTTATGAATATACATATCTTTGAACCCAAAGAAAAAAATCTCTGTACAAGCTATATACCTGTTTTACGCAATAGAAAACACACGAAATAGTATTCCTCATTTTATTGAGCTTCCAATATAACCCTGTCAATCACCATATCAATGGCGATATCTTTATCGAAACCTTCCGTTTCATTTCGCTATTCATTGTAATACCTAGAGGGGAAAAAAAGCCTCATATTCACTGAGACAAGTCTCTATGTGTTAATCCCATCATACTCAAAAAAGGGGGGGGGGGGGGAAAAATTTTCTTTGGGTTCCGGAAAGAATTTTTAAAAAAGGGGTTTTTTAAAAAACCGTTAAGAAAGTGATTTTAGACCCAAAATTTTGCATAAAGCCCTTTTATTTTT
>Ga0058701_10002528_pt1 | contig 13936 bp, 6 predicted proteins | sample AgamicOrMae_FD_97039 | JGI IMG/M metagenome (GOLD analysis project Ga0058701, IMG submission 97039) | Agave microbial communities from Guanajuato, Mexico - Or.Ma.e | ecosystem: Host-associated > Plants > Phyllosphere > Phylloplane/Leaf | place: Guanajuato, Mexico | collected 2012-06-04 | reverse complement strand
TTACCCATGTTTTTCACCCCTTAATAAGCTGCTGCGACCCTATGTTCCCTATACCAAAATACTTCCCTAGGCACCCCCTAACCACTGTTAAATTTATGACACTTTTTTGTGATACACCCTGCAGATCTACAGTAAAACCCGCTGAAGATATTCCCGTTGAAGATACGAACCCGTTTAAGATAAGCATTGTCTTTATTCCCTTGAGCCTAGACGGTATTTGATGAAACCCGAATAAGATACGAATTCGCTTAAGAAACGAAGGTGTCTCAGTCCCTTGATTCGTATCTCAACCGGGTTTCACTGTACTTTGAAAAACTACCAAAATACTTACTACCCCCGTTTTATTTTCACGACCAAAACAGATGAGATCAAAACAGGTGTTCCGTTTTTATTGTATACACCAAAACTTTTGCGATTAAGGATGAAATTTACGTTTTTTGATTAAGTCGGGTCTGTTTTATATGAATGATCCCTTTCGCGGGGGTGGGGGGGGCTCAAAACTTGTGGACATAGCGTGCGCTAACTTTAGAAATGACAGAACTGTGGACGCCTCCTGAAAAAATCTTGATGATTTGTGGGCCCCATGTGAATTAACGGAGGTTCATCGTCAACTGACAACGTCAGGAAAGTATCTTTTTTAATTATAATCCGTGAATTAGTCCAGTGCACTGGCTACTAAACTGTATGAATGCGCAAACCCTCCGGGGCAAGAACTCCGATACCGACACAGAAGTTGTTTACCTTTCGCGCTTATCCCGAAATATTAGTATTAGACTTCTTTACTGAAACCAGCAAGTTGGATTAGCTTAAATGGGACTTTGCAAAGGAAGTTTTTCATACATTGTTTTTGCTGACAATTTATAATTTCTTAATAAGCAGGGATACGTGACATAACTGCAATATTGACCCAAAATCTAGTCTTGGAATAAGAATGAGCTCGGAGATCGATATCGGTACGGAGCCAGGGACTAATAATCCTTGATCAGCGTTTCGCCTCACACTCACACCCCCGAGGAGGAGAACACTCTGCCCTCCCATCTCCATACTCCTTGACTCTTAGATTGTTAGTCTTGCTTGCTGGATCAACGCAAGACTACCAACACTTCAAGTCGAAGTGTCTTATAGAAGATGCTGTCGCCCCGCTCGGCTCTGCGACGGTAGGTCACTAGGTGAAAGGGAAAAGCCAGCCCTTAAAACTAAGGGTGTTTTGGGCAAAAGCCCTTGGCATGCGCTCTGGCGCCGCTCAAAAGCATCCATCACCGGCTGACTGCATGGAGCTTTATCAACCCATCTCACTCCATTTAACATTGCGCTTTCCGGATAAACGTAATGACACACTCTCCTGCGGCCTTGACCCATTTACCAATCGCCTTGACCTATTTCCCCAACGGCCTGGACCTCTTACCGATGATATCGGCCCATTTCCTAACGTCCGTCAAATATTCCCCACTTTTCAACGTCATGGACCCATTTTCTAGCGCCTTGACCCATTTTTAACGGTTTTGTCCCATTTTCCAACGCGGCTTACCCGCATAGTTCCCTTTTTTGACCTACATTTGTGACCATTGGCCAACGGATTCAATAAACCTATCTGTCCATCCCGATAGGAGTTATCTGTACATCTTTAATCACCAAATAATAGTGTAACGCATACGTAACGCTTTATAAAGGTTGTATTTGGCTCTTGTATTCAACCTTTTGTTACAAAGCAAAAGTGTGGAAAGGCAGATGACTCATTATCAACCAGGTTGAGCATAGAAAGTTCCAAACCTCATAAATGCGATGAATAATATTTGAACTGGAGCAGTAGTTTAAAAAAGTTACATAATTCAACCTTTAAACTTCGGGTGTAGTCAGCCTATCAGTCGCTTGCTGCGGGTGCTTAAAATCTTCACCAATTTCAAGCTTGAAATTTACGTTTTTGTTGTAAAAAAATTAAGAAGCATCTCCCGCGAGGCACAAATCCAACTGAGCTGTACAAAGTCTCCAAGAAAATTAGGTGAAGGAAGCACTGTAAAACAGCAATAACTTTGGTTAAAGACTGGCTCTACTACTAAAAGCGAGTACCGCAGATGTAGCTCTGTTCAGGCGCTACCTTGAGTTGCACCTAAACAGGAAATCCTCAGTTAAAAAATGACATTATTGTTTTTTCAAATATGGGGTTCCGAAAACGCGGGCGAGGTAATACATATAGACTACTGGAGGTCCCAAGGGGGGGGGGGTTGTGATCAGGATCGTAAATTCCCAAAAAGAGGTTTGTATAACGCGCGCGGGGAAAACCTAACTTACTGACAACCTGCTATCGTAGTTAATCAGTGTTTTAACTTTAAAAAAAAAACGCGATCTTAACTTACTATAGAAGAAGCACACTATCCAACTCTTAACTCCCAAAATATTACTGTAGGTAATTTATATTTCTTATTTCTTTTGAAGGAAATTGAAACAGGGTTCTCTGGAAACTAACTCTGGTCATTCTCCTGACTACGACGAGACAAACACAAAACGTTTTTGCTGAAACGTTTGCTAATGACTTACTTTATGAGCTTGCTGCTTTCAACAGTTTCTTCAAGTCGTTTCCTTTATCTGGCACCGACATGTACAGTGGAGATCAAATATTGTGTCGTCTCATTTAGGGGACTTTTCGTTTCGAGAGATTTATGAAGGCAATAGCGTTGAACTGACCTGACCGAGCGCGAGGTCCTCCGCATTAAAATATATTCGATAATCGACACAAATTTCGAAACAATAAACTCACTAGATCTGTCTGCGGCACAACTTCTCACCGGTATTTCCGGGTATAAACTCGATAGTACGTTCTACTCCTACTAGGTTCTATCGTTAGCGAGATCCACCACTAATGGGTTCCACCCCTGATGGGTTCCACCTCTAGTGGATTCCACCCTAGCGGGTTCTAACTCTAGTGAGTTCCACCCAAGAACGTTTTGCCAGTCAGGACTTTGACTCTTGTTAGCATGCAACACCTCGCCTTTTCTTCTCTCCACCGAATGTTGGCACCACCTTTCTTGGTTCCTTCTTTTTCAAACGTTCCCGGGGTAATTTTAAACCAGTCCCTCTTCGAAAATACCATGATCCCTCCTTTAGGCACACTGCATCAAATGTATGAAAGACTTCATCTTCGATCTAAAACTACTATTCCACACTCAATTTTAAACGTTGAATTATCTCTTGTCTCATACCTCGTCACAAACGGAGCGAGGCACGCGGCACCGAGCCTAAATGCCGCTTCTTGACAGACTACCGCGCCGAGACGAGCGGCAATAGGCTCGGTGGAAGTCGAGTGGAGTGATATCGAAGCGCGGCACAACGTAACCAACCCTGCGCGATTAATGTAATCTCTTATATGAAATCAAAGATGGAATCAAAGCAGGAAACGAGGAAAAAAAGTCCCACCTTGGAACTGAGAATTATCCAAATCCGCGTGTCGCATTCAAATCTACGTACTTTTTGTTTCTAGAAATTTATGTTTTTAAGTGACCTGATCTAGTGCGAGGTCACGCGTATATTTAAATGCATACTAACAACACAAATTTAAAAAATAAACAACCGAAGTGACTATTCACACGCTGCTCCATTTAATATGTATTATGGGCTGGTTTCCGTGCGTTGTTACCTCTCATTTAAAATGCATTGGGTTGATTTTCCGTGCGTTCAAGTCTCCCTTGTATTGCCATAGCCGTGTGAATAGAACTGACTTAAAGTGAAAGTCACTTGAATCGAACACGACCCGACTTATGACCTCAACTGTTGAGCTTATCTTGAGCCAAGTACTCCTCGTTGCCTCACAAAGTCCAAGGAACATGGAAAAAAAATATCTACTTCAGAGCTGATTTCTTCGAGTTTACTTGGAATTGCTTTGGTATCCAATTGGCATTGTAGTTGAAGCTCATCATTAGGCTGCAGTGCCTCCCTCACCGCCATCCCTAAGGACCACACGTGCTGGGAATACCAGCCCCAGTCCAGCCATGGAAAAGGTCGATAAGAATTGGGGGTGGTAGGATATAGGGTGGTACTGGGACACAATAATGTGGTGCAGGCGACTTCGAGCTGAGAAACGCAGGAGGGTTAGTCCCACGGGTTGCACCCCGCGGGACCAGAACCGCTTCTTTCCTGTTCCCCGAACCGCTTTCCTAAGGGGAGCCCGCAACGAGCTGACTGCACTTCTAGACCTGCACAGTAAAAACTACCCCCTGTTTTGGGCAGTCCGCAACACCTGTTTTGGACAGGTTATATGGGAAAGGCATAATGGGATACTTGACCAATTTTTATCGAGGTAGCCATCAGAAAGAGCTAAAAAAATGACGAAGTCAACAGCCGCAGCTTCATGCGATCAGCCGATCACCCGTAAATCGAGTTCAATGCAAAAAAATGTCTTTGTCAAAATTACCATTTTCATACGACAATTTTCATTTAGTTACAACAACTAAAAAAATTGTAATGATGACAAAAAAATAGTAAAGGCCACAAAAAATGATCGTTATTTCAACAGATACGGTTGTCGTCTGAATAGGAACAAAGCGCGATTGTCAGTGTCACAGATATTCGTCACTGACACAAAGTCATTTTTTGTGCGAGTAGCCTGTGACGTCATAGAATCCGTAAATTTTTCCAAATTCCGCGAATTCCATGACATCACAGGCAACTTTGAACTCGATTTTCGGGCGATCGGCTCAATTGTATCTTGCTAGGTGCTGCTTTTGACTTTCCTTCGCCATTTTTTGAGCTCTCTTTGATGGCTATCTCGATAAAAATTGGTCAAGTACCCCATTCATTATTTTCAAATATAAACCGATTAACGACATCTATGAAAAGCTCTCGTCGAGAGCTCTCAATTGATGTGGTTATTGATAGGGTACCTTAAGAAATAACAAATTACGAACCTCCTGTGTATTAGATTACCTTTAAACAAGTAAGTACTGGAGGTAGTTCCTACTGCATGGTTTTGCACGCTCTACAAAAATAAACGACCTCTAGTAAACGACATCGGCGGCTGTGAATAAATAACTCAGATAAATTGAAATATTTTTTTAATATGTCGAGCTCATAGATTGTTGAAGTTTTATAGAATACGCAGCTAGCTGTAAGCCCCCCCCAAAAAAAAATCCGCATGCATCACTGCTAAAAATATCACAAGATAGGTTTTGCTGTATAAATACTTAATGTGTTTTCTTTTTTTCGAAAATTTTGTTTTTAATTTGTACTGTTGAATCGCGAATTGTTCATGACTCAACTTTGTTGAAACTATCCCAATATTTTCGCTTGTACGTTTTAGTCAGTACACATTTTTGTAAAAATCCTTAATCGCCCGACAGATTTTTTATTGAAGCAAATTGTGGCAGTCAACACGAGCGATGAAGTCTCATGAATGCACGGCATGTCTATTCGCCCGAAAGTTCTCTTCATTCCCAAGTTTTATCCATGCGTTGGAATATACAAGAAAACGTTTGTTTGGCTATTCGCCCGACAGTTCCTCCAATTCTCGTGCGTTGAACTCTCCGACAGTAAACGCGTGCTCATTACTCCTAGGTCCACAAGTCCGAGGATACTTTGTGTATCGACGAAATTATTAGCCCTTCGGAAGTTTAGGTGGGGTCCGATGAAACCCACTAAGCCGGCTTTGACAAATATAAACTACAGTATTAGATCAAGGCCAGCGAGTGGTTAACACGATGGATCGTTTCTGCTCGCCAAAATTTTGGAAGAGGTGTGAGGAAGTCAGGGCAAGTCTGTTTCACAGGTTGAGGTGGGAGCGAGGTGTCGGGTATCTGGGAGGGGGGGAGAGAGAGCTGGGGGGAGGGAGAGGGTCGAACACGTTCGATAGAGCGACCTGGATTGTGGGTACTTACAACACGCTCGCTGGCGCTAAAAGAGGAAAGAACCCATTTTACGGAACTCATCTTCTTGATTTAATTTAGGCAACAAAATGGAGCCAAAAGTATAATGAGGGACGAGTCCGTGGTTTCCTCATGTTGGGATTTGGGTTTGGAAGTTATCGGCTGCACTGAAAATTGGGTTCGAAAATACGATGAAACGTAATAGTTCCCGAGAGAGTCGCCTAATCGATGGAGAAAATGACTTTGCCGCCTCAACAGAACGTTTTGTTCGCCTCAGCAGACAAGAATTGTTGTGGTGACAATGTCAATTGTTACAATAGCCATATGAATTACTACCACAACAATTACAGTTGTCGCCGTAACAAGTATATCCAGAATTGTCACCACAACAATTCTGGTTTGCTGAAACAAAACAAACAAAACGTTTTGTTGAGGCAACAAAGTCACTTTATTATAAACAATAGGATCAACAAATGGTCCTCCGAACAAAGCAAATCGGACGGATTTTTAATGGTTCGAAAAAAACCTTCCTCGATGTAACAAAATCTCCATTGGAAATAACAAGTAAGGAAAAAGAAAGATATTTAAAGTTCGTCTCGATCGATGGCTTTGAGCTGAAGTGAAGAGAAGAACAGCGAAGGCTTTTGCGAAGAATAACCAACCGTGCATCAAACCGCGCCCACCTCAAAAAGGTAACTTTATAGTAAAAATAAAATAAAAAAAGAGGATTTTCTTCACTCACAAACTATATAAAATTCGTGGGTTTAAATTGAAAAGTAATAAAATAATCGTGCATTAATATGCAGACAATAAGAACGCTTGCAACAGCGCTTCACAGTTACTTTAATTTTTCCTACACTCTTAAACGGTGCTGCGATGCAAAATCTTTCCAACATATATCTCACGTGCAGTACGCGGATTTGGATCCCGTCAAGAGATTGATAGCTGCACATGCTGTACTCATAACGCTGTAACTGCCGCGCGGCGAACCATAACGATGTACCGGCAACGGCGCACATATTCTTATACATCGTTGCGAATCGCGTCGCGCTGTAGAAAAGCGTAATGAATAGAGCCCGTGCAGATATCAACTTCTTAACGGGAGCCATCGATTTTTTCCCCGCCAAAATTCCGCGGGAGCAAACTCCTCCAACAAGAGAGCGAATTTTTTATTTCGTTCACATTCCGTGAATGCTGAATATTTCCCCGATGAGGAAATATCATGGTGCGGGTATCATCATCTTGCCTCTCTCACATCTGAGCAAAAAGTCCCTCACGATAAAATCGGCATAGAAATAGTTTGAAATAGGGTCGCTCAAGAAACAGGAAAGGACGTAAAAAGTTTTCTTTCTAAAATTAGAGAGTTGAGTTGGTGTGACGCCAGAGGGAGCTCAAGTCAACTCACTTTGGGGCTGTAAACACGCCACGCTACCATCCCGTTTTCCGACTCTATGAAAAACCACAGCTCGCTTCTCGGATGGATATCCTTGAAAAGCAAGGATTGTGGGTAAAAAAATAACAACAAAACTATATACATGTTTAAGGCATTTCTTAATGACCTAATGCAACTTATGGTATACAAGCAGTCTCATAAGTATTGATCCAAGATTCCACTTTTTCCAAATTCGATTACTTTGGACCGGAAAGAGATCGACGTAGCCAAAATCTGGTTGATAGAGCTCTTGAAGATCTAGCAATTTTATTCCGTGCTTTTTTGGTGTATCTCCATCCCTTTCAAAGTTAGGGTGGTTTCAAAAACATTGGAGCGATCAATACTTTTGAGACTGCTATTAAGTGAACTTGCAAGGTAGCAATACAACCTTTGATTCTTATTGTAGTGTATCGTGGAGAAAAATTCAACTTGACCTAGTATTTTGGGTGGCTTCAAAATCGCAGTTGAGTAGGATTTTGAGCCTCACTATTACTATGATTCCTCGGGTATCGGCTTATAAGTTCGCAGAGCAGTAAACAGGGATGCATGCAGGCTGAAAACTAAACCCTCCCCTCCGGTGGGGTATCGGAAACAAGAAAAGCCAGAACGAGTGCGCATCAAGGACACCAACTCCGGTCTGCATGAGAAACAGTATAAAATACCAACAAAATCATTTGTTGAAATAGAGATAAAATATTTTATAACAACAAAATGTTTAGCTCTATCAACAAAACGTTCGATTGCTGCAGCAAAATTTTTGGTTGCAGCAACAAAAAAATTATTTGTTGTTCATACTTTTGTTGCCGCAACAAAACCATTTTTTCCGTGATGGCAAGGACTTGGGGAAGCAGCATACTGTTGGGACATCGCAGCTGGCTCTCGCCTAATTAATTAATGGACAAGTTTGAGCATACAAGCGCTTGTAAAACATCCTCTCCTTAAATTTCAAAAGTTCGCACTTTCTGCCTCCAGTTTTTTATACCGTCATCCAACCCATGCAAAGTTGTCTGATAAGGCACTGACAAGGCACTGATCAGGCCGATTAGGTTTTGTTTTTTTACGAGGGAACCGACCAGAGCGAGGCACAGGCTGTCCAACCTAAGCTAACTTAACCTATAGTTACCACGCCTCACGCCGTTTACCGCAACAAAAATTACGTTAGCTATACGTTAATTTAAGCTCAGTAAAAAATAATTCCTGTTTCGAATAGCCCTATACCTGTTTTGAGTTTGAAGGTAAATCGGGACAAGAGCGTAAATAGGTTATCTTTTAAGATAAACTTTTAAACAACCATATCAATGAAAAGGTCTCGTCGAGAGCTCTAAATTAACATGATCATTGATTGGTTTAACTTTAAAACTAGCCAAATTACGATCTTTACCTGTTTTACCCTCATACCCTAGACACGTATGGGACTAACTAAAACCGGCATTATTTTTTACTGTAAGGTTTTAATTAGCTACGTTAAAGTTGATTATTTTCGTTTACGAGTTAATGATATGAGCAGACGACTGCTCTTCTCGAACAACACAAAAAAAAATTGTTAGATTTGTTAGTTTTCGTTAGTTGGCAATAATGGCCCGGATTGGTCCGGGACTCACCCCAAGACTAGAGAGGGACGGGAACTTCTTCTTAAACATTGCCGCCGTTTTGGGGGCGTCGGAATAGGCAGCCAATCGGCGAGCGCACCTCTCCTCGAAGTCAAATGGAATTCGGCGACGCAAAGCTGGGCATGAGGAACGGATACAACTATTAGCTTCAACATCCGCTTCGATCCACACGCCGCACTTGAATAATCCTCCCAACGCTGCCTCTCAAAATATCGCCACATTCAAGCCAAAAGCCAGGTGAGAATGGCTCTACTTTCTCACCTGCAAGAGCTATCTGCTAGCACGCTTTTGTATTAAGCTGTGATAACTCCACAACTATTAGAGATAACCTAGCATGTTGGGTATGTTCTGGATCGCTCTCGAGCTGAGGAATCCAATGATAGGTTTGATAAATAAGTTATCTTTAACAGTTACAAAGTTAACCGCGTTTAAAAATAACGGAGACGTGAAGCCAGGCATAGAACTGCCAAAACCAAACATTAAGCATCAAGCCGGGGGTCTATGCCTTTAAATGCTCCCAGCAGGCATGCAACGCTTTAAATTGAAATGAGGTTTCCAGTTTCTTCTGTTTGACGTGCTTTCCTTTCGCGGTAGCGGAAGTACCACGGGAAGTGATCCGAATTTTCTTCAACAAGGACCTTAAATTATTTCATAGGCAACTAAACTTCTCTTTTAAAATGTCAAAATCACAAATTGCTTTATCGTTGGAAAATTGCGAGAACTTAACACTTATTCGGTTGCAACTCTTTTATTTCCAAGCAGTACATCTGACGACGCAAAACTGTCTTAAAACAATTTATCTTCATAAGACTAGAACCTGCGGATTTGCAAGGTCCAAAAACAATGAAGTTTTTTTTTCAAAAAAAAAAAAAAAAGGGGGGGGGGAACGACTTTTACCAAGGACTTAATTCATTAATCAAATTATTTTTAGCGCAAAATTTGACCGCGTTAACTCTTACGTAGAAGTAATTGTTAACAGATCGACCGAATTAAAACAATTGTAAAGGAAAGCTGCTTAAAACAGTATTATGCCAAAAACTAAAGTTAAGCATGTTTACAAATACGCGCGTTGGTAACCCACCCTTTCACGGGAAACTCGCTGATCCGAATCAAAACATACTTGAGGCTTACTATTGCGGTCTTTTCGGCGATCTTTCGAGCGGGGAGAGTGTTTGGTTTAACGATCCTAATCGGGTAATTCCCAGCTCCTCATTTATACCGCTGCCCTTTTTCTTTAAAGGTCGTTTAAATGTGAAGAGCAGCAAGTGAGATGCTTTTTTGCTCGGCGCCCCGTTTTATATCCGGAAGATCGAAACTTGTTGCGGATACGAACGCTTCGAACTTGGCGCCATCGATTGACAACCGAAACAACGTCCAAAGCGACATCTAGCGGATCAGGGCTTCGGGTTTTATTAGTGCCATCAAAACGTCACTAGAGGGCCGTAAAGAGACCGCCGGCAACTTGCAGCAAATTGCTGCTTACACCGAGTCTTTTGTTAGTTTTCTAGTTTGCCGACAGATGGCGTCCAGTGATAGCAATGCCGAGCGCCACCTAGCGACTTGCACATAATTAACTTTCAGGGATTTCCTTTCTAACTCTTAATCATGGAAATCGCTCTTTCTGCCCAGGAGCAAAAACGATAAAGGTGTGGTAGTACCGTGGAATCCCAAACCATGACTCCGGCTCCATCTAGCGGCAGCAGTCCGAACAGACAACCCTACGACATGGAGACAGTCGGAAGTTTGAGGTACTGCCGCAAGATGGCGCCAAAGTTCGGCATTGGGATTCCACTGGTTTCAAACGCCCCATTTCTCTTAACAATCACGAAACTGCGTAGGTGCGCTTCTGCCCTTTGGAAATACGAAGAAAACATAAAATGCGTTGTTACGCTAAGGACTGAATAATAAAAAAGAAACGGCTTCGAAAATAAAGATAAAGCTTGCTTTTGTCGCCACAAGGACTTTCGCCAGCCTAGATGTCGTTCCGCGGAACTTAATCCACGGCAAAAACAAACGCCTGCTAAGGGTTGTTTATCCGGTTACTAATCCCTTGATAAGATTTTGCCTTTCTTTCAGATTTAAACAGCTACACAAAATGTATTTTACTGAGATGCTGAGAAGAAAATGTTCCAACACCATGTCACCAACACTTATTTCTTCGTTCAGCTGACTTTGAACCCTCTATGCAAATAACTAGAATTCTAGTATTTAAACTTAAGTTTAAAAATTCTCCTTTGAGAAGTTAAAAACTTTAATGTTTTGATATTCTTATAAAAGCAGTAAATTGAGCACATTCAAAAGGACAACAATCATATATTTAAAACAACCTTCTCACTGTTTTTTACACTATTAGCAAGAACCAGTGAAAGGGCACTGGTTACCAGTGACCCAGGTGCCACTGGAAAATTCAGTGGAATCACACTGGAAACCAGTGAAAATTTACTGGAAACCAGTTAAACTTCACTGATTGACCAGTGCCACGTCACTGAAATTCCCAGTGGCACCTGGGTCACGGGAGCTTGCTAAGAGTGTAATGACTGTAAAAATTGTGATTTAAATGACAATAGCAGAGGGTTTGAAATTGAAGACTTTCCGCGCTGTAAAATTAGCCCTATAAGGTACGCATCCATACAGCTGATTATTTATCCTATGTGTGTCAAATATGTGATCCTTGAAAGGCCTAAGGAGTTTAGGATCAGCATTTACATTTGCTGATGACTGTTACTGCTGGTATCATTGTATATCAAGCGCTAAATTCATATTAGAGCACTGGCAAAACAAATTGAGCGTCGTTAGGTTTGAGAAGCGAGAGAAACTGCGATGGTATAAACGCACGCCAAGCGGTAAGATATGAATAATGGATCTTGTTTCGGTGCACGCTCCTGATTTACGCACATCAAAGTCAACAGCCTGACAAAATAGAAATTTATTTATTAAAACAGCCCTCCCACTGTGCAGGCATGATTTATGCACAGAAAAAAATACAAACTGTAATGCTGAAGAGTCTTGCGAAAGAGCAGACCCTTCAAGAGGTGTTTCCGTAACGGCGAAATCGTTGAATCGAGCACTGCGCAAAAGTGGCGAAGACGTTCATGCACAAAGGAAGTTAGAATAAAACAAAAACAAATATCATAAGAATGAAATGCAGAAAGCAAGGACTTCTGCATTCAACTGGCCAGAATAAACACAATAATTTAAACATTCTTTTGAGTTGTAGGCTCTCATTACCATGAAGTTGCAGACGAGTTTGAGTTTGAGAGTTTGCAGTCGTTCAGCCTGACCCAACGCGACATCTAGCGGCTTGCGGCTGCACGTTAGTTGTTCCGGCTGTCGCTAGATGGCGTAATTAAGTGTGCTCGTAGCAAATCAATTGTTAATGCCGTATTCAAGCTCTGATATGTTTTTTTTAAATATTTGTTAGGCTTTTCAAAGCAGATTAAAATCTTAAGCTAGGCTTTAGTATGTTATGCATTATATACACAGAGAAGCGATCAGAACGAGTTGAGTTGGAGTTGCTCACATTTGTTTCGGCGGAGCAAAGCTTTGAAACATCGTCTGTCACGTCTCGACGACCTCTTGCGCTTCATACAGGTTCACGAAGCTCAATCGAAAGTACGGCGTTTTACGCGTAAGGCCTACAAGGTGAATACAGAGTTGGTCCGAAACATAATTACACGCACACGCAAGAATAGAAACCTTCCTATACGGCCGAGAAACTTTCGCTAGAAAAACACAGCTGGGACAATCTATAGGGTTACCGATAAACAAATACCCTTTTAGCCCATAGCCTATTTTCAGTGCGAAGGTAAGTTGGTCACGCATGATGGTTTGATTTTCAAGTTCAATAATCTCAACAATTTAAAATTGTCGTCGAATATTGATGCTTGATGTAGCTGCTGATGAGTACCCTTATATCCATACCCAAAACAGGTATGGGGAAAATTAAAAAAGATATTATTTCCGTCGGTATGTTTATGCTAACCACGTCAAGCGCCTTGCAAATCTTTCCTTAAATGAAATAGCAGTCTAACAACGGTGGCCGAAGAAAGGTGTACCTACGCATGAAGTTACTATAATATGTTGTGATTTGCTTTTTTTAAAAAAAATAATAAAAGAGCTATCTGGAAAAGAATAAAAGTACAAAAAAATGCAAAAGACTGGCGCAGACAAAACACATGACATCAGAACGGAAACGGCGCACAGCTTGATTTCGAAGAAACGTCTTTTCATTTTGGACTCATTCCAAACGACCGTATTCCTTGAAGCTAAGTATTTTGCCCTATTTACTATCTCTCCGAGTCAACAAACCCGTGGTATAGCTGAATCTTCCTTACTAATTTAGGGTAGTTAAATTCTCAGAAAAACTGCCGGTGGACTTCTACCGAGATATCAGCCATCGCATTTTTTGGGTTCCTAATAAAGTACATTTTGCAAAAAATAAGTAAATACATGAATTAAATAAAGAGAGAAAAAACGCAGAGAAAAGGCGCCTTAAGACACGAAAAAAAATATTTTTAAAAGCTACTATAGCAAACATCATTCGGATTTTGCCCACTTAAAACAGGAAAATAAAGTCAACGACTTTTATCACCTCCTAGCGTGTTTTAATTAAAATCACGAATCTTAATTCGCCTAATCTGAAATTTAATCAATTTACACTATTTTTTTTACAGGATTTGAAGCAAAATTACTACGCTAAAGTATCCTACAACAATAATTTATGCCGAAGATGCCGTTCAAAAAAATTAAGCAAAAGCAACTCGATAATTTGAATATTTATTACAAATTTCACGGCACAAATCGGCTTTAAAACAACGTATGGAGGGATCTTATCGTTGTCTCGTAGTTAAAAGCTTTACCTGCGATTTACTTTTATCTTGACCTGACTGAATAAGGGCGTTAGACCGCGTTAAAAAAAGTCCGTGGCGACCTCTCTCTCTCTCTCTGCTGGCGGACCAGCTTCTTTCGAAGGAAAACGGAAATAGAATGAAAGGGCAGACGAAGTTTGCAAAAAGTCGTTTAAGAGGCTGGCGCGGTGCGGT
>Ga0058701_10002527_pt1 | contig 13937 bp, 6 predicted proteins | sample AgamicOrMae_FD_97039 | JGI IMG/M metagenome (GOLD analysis project Ga0058701, IMG submission 97039) | Agave microbial communities from Guanajuato, Mexico - Or.Ma.e | ecosystem: Host-associated > Plants > Phyllosphere > Phylloplane/Leaf | place: Guanajuato, Mexico | collected 2012-06-04 | reverse complement strand
ATATTTTACGTCTCGTCGAGATGTACAATATTGTTCACGGCACGATTACTGTATCACGTAGTGTTTGAGAGCTACAAGCCATTTAATGATCAGGGGGGGTCACGACTTTTGCTCCTCACTGTACAATACATTTGTTTCGTGAACCGTTGAATGTTGATGACCCTAATACAGCCAAGCTTTCGTTTGCAAATCTAACAGCCAACCTTTTTAGGTGAACCTAGCTTAGTGGAAATTAATCTTATTGAACCCAACCTTGGAGAACATAACCATAGTGTATCTGAGAGAACTTTACCTGAACCTTTGTCAAACTATTCTCAATGAACCAAACATTTGTGAACTAAACCAACTGTTGGGTTTATGATTCACGTAACGCACATTATGTAGGTGCGCAGGCGCAGTGCATTGAACTTTTCGTTAGCGGTTTTTTTTTGTTTGTTTTTTTTTAAAGGAGGCATTTTGCCTCCTTTTAAAAAGGGCATTATTTTAAATGTAATGTGGAGCCTTATCTTTATTATGGTGAACATCTACGTTATAGGCTACAGACGTACACGTACGTCACGGAAATCGTAAACCCAGAATGAGCAAACTCACCTCAATAAATCTAGCTCTACAAAACCTAACCTTCGTCAACCTACAGTTATACCGAGCGTGACCTCATTTAACTTAAAACTTTATTGAACCACACCTGTTAGTGAAATTCATGCGAATTAAGTAACTGCGCCAACACAACGTAATAGCAAGCAACAAAACGGCAATGGAAACATCTCGACGGTAGGCCGGCCGAAACAAGCTTCAAAAGGCTTTAACTAATGAGCTTTTCGTCTTATGAGCATGTTATGAAAAGCAACAAACAGATCGCGCTCTCTGTACTTTTCAACAAGTGCTTAATGCGAAGCCGTTTACTCGCCGTCACTTTAAAACAAAGTCCCCTCTGAGTGCCCTGCGAAAGTTGTCGACTCTTAAACCCGCCTAATGCAGCAGCTAAACGTAGGCAACCCACATGGCAGGCATACCGGCTTGTCTGCCTATCCTCGTAGCTTCGGGTTATTGACATGGCTTTGAAGAGTTTTGCGCTGTTTGTCTTTGGATGTCTTTACGAGCGTACAGAAAACAAGCGTTTGCCATTGGCTGATTTCTTTTCGGTTCGTATTTGCTGTTGATTATGATAAATATTCACTGATGAACGGGCCATGTTACTTTGGTGGACGGATTCGTGGAAATAGCTTTGATCAAAGGTTTGTTTTGTTTATTTTCCTCGAGGCCTAAAACTGGAAGCTGAATGTAGGGTTAAAGTGTTATTTTAAGCGATTTCTGACTCGGAATGAACTTGTGACTGTAATAAGTTTCTAATCTGATCTGCGGTTATTTCTAATCTAATCTGAGATACCTCTTCTGATTTTCGACGAGCTTATAGGTTAGGTTTGGTCTGTGTTAGAGAATTAAAGCGATGTTAGGTTCATGGCGTTGTGTGTTTAAGTGAAGTGGGTTTATGATTCAGGATATTCTATAATTCAAAATCACCTAAAATAATGGTACATAATATTGGACCTAATCATTAGTCTGACTTAATCAGGTGTGGATTGTTTTTAAACATGCATTTAACACCTCAAGGAGAACTTAACCAGTTTGCCTCGAGAAGTATCCTAAAGTAAGCTTGGGTTAAAAAAAAAGAAGGAAAAAAGGAAAAGAAAAAAAACATATTGTTGTGTGATTCAAAGAAATGGCTTAAACTAAAATTAACCTACAGCATTTAGGAGACTTCGAGTTGTTCTTCACAAGCTGCGGAAAATATCATCTTCTAAATCAACGGTGCAAAGTTTGATAATTATTTCGGATCGCATGTCGGTCTCTTTTGTGCCAAACTTCGTGATTGGAGCTTCTCGATTCGCCCTCTTTGGTTAGTACCCCTGCCGGCCGCCAATGTTTGCCCCTAAAACGCAGGCAGACCGGCCGAATGTTTACGACTGGCGCCGAGGCCGGGGATGGAGTCTCCATAATTTTCCCTCTGCCAATTATAGTCTGATCTGAGACTCTTTGGTCGCCGCCGGGGGACGCGACGTTAAGCACCAACACGTCGCCCGCGCTCGCTTTAATTAGGTATTGTGAAATTTCCTCTAGCAGGACGAATCCCTGCCCTGCTTAGTGCCTCCTGTCCTTTTCTCTGCTTCCTGACACAACTTTGGTGCCCCTGGAAATCCTGTGATGCTGCAGAAGCGTTCAATGCGCAAGACGTGTTTCCATCATAAATAAAACATGTTCTGTTCTGAGTTTGAGTTTGTAATTTGGGTAATTACGGTTGACTTGTTTTTTCCTTAGAACGTGAGTGAAATAAACCGAATATTACAGAATTTACCCTCTCTCAGCATGACCTAAGTGAACCCAATTTTATTGAACCTAACTGAACATAATCCATCTGTACCCAGCCTAAGTAAACTAAAAGCTAAACCTTACCTAAGTAAACCTAACCCGAGCTACCTGCAGCTCACTTAACTGAACCTCGCCTCACAGAATCTCATATACTTGAGCAAAACTCAGCTTATCTTTACTTAACTGAACCCCACCTAATTTAATCTACCTAACCTAACCTAACCTAACCTAACCAACCGGTTAAGCCTAGCTAAAAATCTTCTCTTACGTATCGTAGACTAATGTACTTGATACACGGAATAAAAAAGGTTTTGTTATACCAACAAAATCATTTGTTAAAATAAGGATAACAAAAATATTTGGTTACAACAAAATGTTTAGTTCTATCAACAAAACGTTTGGTTGCTGCGGCAAAATTTTTGGTTTCAGCAACAAAAATTTTATTTGTTGTCCCTATTTTTGTTGCCGTAACGAAACCATTTTTTTTCCGTCAGACTATCAGCCAACCATTTCTCGTACCATATAAATGGGCAAATTTCAAGGGTAAAACGGGGCAATCATCTCTGGTAATGAGAGAAAGTCCTAGAAGTGAGATTGTTCTACTTGTATTCAGGACAATTTATTAACAGAATACATGTTCTGTTTTGATTTACGATAACCCATAGAGACTTAAGAGTTACTTTGCGCCCGGAATGAAGTTAAAGAAAAATGTGACCCGTCAGTATAAATGAAGTCGACTAACAAGCTGTGTATCCGAATGGCTTGCACGAATTCCTTTTATTCGCAGAAAATGTCTGGAATGACGGAATGTTTAATTATGCTTATAGAATTGAAAAGCGCAAACAGCTGGAAAGCGGCGAGCCCTGCGCTGCTTTGCAGCCACGTGATTAGCCTGATTTGCTATTTTCAGTGTCCAACATTTTTCCGGCAGAATTCCAAAAGAGACAGAAATTTTAACAAGATCCGTACTGAATATTTTTACAAGACACGCGACAGAAATATTAAACGAATTCATACTGCTATAACCTTGCGGAAAAATTGATGATAAAAGGGTTTACTGTGAAACCTTGCATCTCTGTATTCTATGGAAATTATAAGCTCCATATTCAATAAACCCCAGGTCTCGTTGTGGGTACAACGTTTACCTTATAGCGACAAACATTTGGAGTCTTAAAAAATTGTGCAGAATGTTGATTATGTAGAAATGATCTTGAGACCATTTCTATCCTATCCCTTTTAGACTTTCCTCTAAGTTTTAAAAATTTTAGGAAACCATCCTTTTTTACCATTTTCTTTTTCTCTCCTTGCTTGTGACAGAATTTTTAAAACGATTATGTAAAGTTTTATTCAACAGTGTTTGATAAGCCACGACTCTCGCTAAATTTGAAAGATTACCTATATACTAAATCTTGTTCGCTCTCTCTTGTTGGGTCAGCTTTTTATTACATTAACAGAATAAACATCGTGCAACTACGCAGATTAGGTTATGTTGAATGTGCTATGCTTCGCTGTGCTTTTAATGCGTTCGACTTAATGGCGACGAAAGATCGAACACACGACTTTGAAGATGACACCTCAATTTTTTCTGTGTAGAATCTCGAATACTGACTTAGGATTGGTGTAAAGTTCTCCTTTAATCTTACCTTGAAACGGCGGGGAACGCTGCGAAGGCCTTGGAAGCAGCGGATGAAATTCTCATAGACGGAAGGAGACCGTGCATTATTAATGGCCCCCAATACAGGTCCCCTGCGGATAAATGGGGACCATCACAAAAGTGTGTCACGCCTAAAACTTTGTCATGAGGAGGATAATGTAGTAAAAGATGTAGACTCTGGCTGCATACGAAAATTACAAAGCGCTTTACAACTTTGGTCATGTCATCACACACTAAGCCACACGAAAACCAATTTTTAGCGAGGGTCGTGACTTATCAAACACTGTTGAATAAAACTTTACATTATCGTTTCAAAAATTCTCCTATCAGTCACATGCAAGGAGAGAAAAAGAAAATGGTAAAAAAAGGATGGTTTCCTAAAATTTTTAAACCTAGAGGAGAGTCTTAAAAGGGAAAGGATAGACTACGGTGAGGATAGGTCCGTTCTGCCCCAAACTCGTTCTGCCCCAAACCCGTTCTGCTGTATGCCTTCTTAGCCCTTAGCCGTTCTTCTCTACAAGCCAGTTTATAAATGATTGCCAATCAGTTGTACGAGTTTCAGATAGAAAACTATTAACCTTACCCGGTATCATTGTCACGCAATGTCGGGGCGTTTATACAAAAGTTCTTTGAATTATTTTTAAAACTTTGTGGGTCGCTCCGCTTGTTCGTCTCTTTAGAAGGTGGAACGCGGTCGAGGTGAGAATTCAACCTTAAAGAAATTTGCATCAAAGATCCGTATTTGCAAAAACCTTTTTTTTCGTGTAGGAACTTGATTTTAATTGAAAAAGCTTTGAATGAAAAAAAAAAAGCTGGTTTGGCTTTTCACAAGATATATTTTTCGTCCTTGCTGAGCTTTCACATCAAGGTCATTATGATAGGAAGGTGCGAAGGGCTCACCCGTAAATCACATCCAAGGTTTTTCTCTTGGGTTTCCATCGAAGTGGAATAGCTAAGGCGTAGGGAAATTCGATTTCCGACGTCTTTCCTTGATTTGCGAAGGCCTCGCTTATCGACTTTGAGGGTAATGCATTAAAAAAAAGTGCGTGGCTACTTTAGCGTTTCGTATTCAAAAGCATTGGCTCCTTATCAAAAACTATTGACGTCTCGTGTTTCAGGAACTGTTAGAAACGATCTCTAAAATATGAAATTTCATTGTTCTGAAACGGAAAAAAATCGGCTAGAAATTTCCTCTCGTTCCAGACGAACGTTTTTCTCTGTGTAAAACACTTACACTTAACTACATTGACACAGGGGACGTAATACCCCATAAATCAACGACGCAATACGGCGTAGAACTGAGTGATAAGATTGCAAAGAAAGCACTTCAATCTGGTATTTTTATTGACTGTAGCCGAGATGGACCACTCCGTGACTGGTCGAAAGAATCTCAATTATCTCCATCACAACACAATCGCTCTTCATTCACTCCCATTCTCCTTCAACGTACTCTACGAATCGTACTTTTACTCATTTCTCATCTTATTCGAGCGGCTCTCTGATGTTCTAACCTCTAAATGCACCATCTTTCTTGCATTGGTCGCAAACGTGGAGGGTTATGTTAATATCCACAAGTTCGGTTCTTACTGAATTTTTATCACAAAAACCTGTGTATTTTTTATGAGTCTTGGTTGAAGAGAAACTTTTCCAGCGGTGACTTCTGCAAGACCATTGAGAAATTAATTGTATACTTTGTTTTGTTGACAGTAAATCACGTTGAAACATTGTGTGAAGTCTTGTTTTGAAAACGCTTCGAAAACTGTGAAATCCTGAACCCTGACGTTGGCGATATCTAGCGGCAGCAACCCAAACTGCCAACTTTTCCCCCCCTTACGGCGTTGTAGAGAGGGTCGGTAGTTCCTGGGTGCTACGCCGCTACATGGTGCCACGGTAAGGGATCGTGATTAGAATTGATTGGCCCAACCACGATTTTGTTGCTGAAGTAAAACGTTTGTTTGCTTTAAGTGAACACTTTGAATGAAAATTACGTCTTTTCCTAGCGGTGCTTTGGTCATAAAATAAACACTAATTACCCTGAAAAAGCAATGTTCCTCCTCCTTTAAAGATAGTAAAAAAGTGCGTCGTAATGTCTCCTCCTGTTGCCTTTATTTTCCATGTCGGCCATCAAACGGTAGTTACAAGTCGTGCACAATCACTTTACATCACAATCTTGTTTTTCGAGTTAGTTTTGTGTGTGCAGTCAGTTTTCTTTTTTAAAAAACATTAACTTTTGGAAATAAAATTATCATGGCAATATTAATAGTGCTCTAAATATGATAACATTATTGAGCCAAATTACCCTTTTTAAAATCTAAGTTAAGAAAGAGAGGTGATACCTTAGCATGTAGAAATTAAGTACATACATGTCCAATCAGTCCAATGTATCGTGTTTGTTAAAGGCAGTGCCTAATGTGTTTTTGCACAAGGCGACGTCTTGTTAACACAACACTATTGGACTGATAGTCCGTCCAAGAAAGAGACACTCTCGGCTCGTTCCTGGAAGGACATACTGTTAGATTATGAATCTTTGGTAACCGTAGTGAGACGCCACTAGATTCGATATTTACATTATGTCTCCAGCACTTCAAACTCTTCGAATTCCATCACACCGAATTTATCGTAGTGCCCCGGCTGTGGTAACTGAGACTTCTGCCGGTTGTCGATGTAGTGCTTGCTCGTATTGGTGCGCTTCAAGTCATCCAGCATCTTGCAGATCTTCCAAGACGTCATAGATGTTTCCGAAGAATTGTTCTTTTCGGTGTCTCCGTTGGGGATGCTTTTCGACTTGGGCTTCTCGTCTTGCAATTCGTGGGTGGCCTTTTTAGGGATGATTGTCCGGACAGCAGGCGTCGGGGCGACAATGGCCGTCTCCTTGACAGGAGCGACCTTCACTTCGGGCTTGCTGCTGACCGGGATCGCGACCGGAGACGCCACCTCCTTGGGGACTTCCACTCTTCTTGGAGTGATTTTGGGTTTCGATTTATCCGGGATCGGCGGTAACTCCGCCCCGGTCGTATTACTTCTTTGGACGCGGTTCCCCTTAGTGCTACTATCCGTCCCCGCAAGCTCCAGACGACTCCCACAACTGTTGCTCTTGACTAAACGAAACTTGACTCCCAGTTGGTGCATCCCGAAATTCCTTCCATTGGGATCGTACGACGGTGCGTTTCGCCTGATCTCGTCCATGATGGCCATCGTCATCGGACTTCTTAAGGGACCCGTACTAGAGGAGATGACTCTACCTCCGAAGTAGGTGACCGTCGTACCGCACGCCCTGATCTTCTGGAGGACTTCCTCGGAGACGTGGTTGCCACCAACATCTTCGACGAACCTGCGTTGGACGGTAGGCCTCTTCTGTTCCTGTTCGGATTCCTCGCCGCTGCTAAACACTTCCTGATTACTGCTGTTGCTACAGCTGGGAGGACAACCCCGGGGACTCGTCTCTAGGTCGGTTTCGCAGCAGCTCAAGTCGCTGCTGACCCCAGAAGACAGGCTTCCCGTGTCCGTCCAGCGTTTCATCGGTTCCTGCCTGAACGCCGTGTCCACTGTGAGGAGACGGGCCAGCTTGTCGTCATTGGTGCTCAACCGTTTCTCACTCTGGTTCCTGCCTTCCTTCATCACTTTCTCGAAGACTTTCCTCGCGTTCTTCACCGTATCTGGGTCAGGGAGCTCAGCATCCACGAGTTCCTTGTTGATCTTGATCGGATGGTAGAAGAACTGCCTTCTCATAATGGGCTGATGAGGTTTCTGGGAACGGGGCAATGTGTTTGAGCTCGCGTTGGAATTATTTCCAGGTGTCTTGATGATCGCCCCAGTGACCCGGCATGTCTTGTTCGTACTCTTTGGTTCGTTTTGCTTGTTCTTGCGTTCCTGGTTGTCCGCTTCCGTCGCGGAGGCGCGCACAGGCTCGATGATGACCACGTTGTGGTTGACCAGAAGTTCCCGGAGACCATGTCTGTAGTCGTGGAGGTATTGGAGCAGGCCGTCGAACTCTGTCTCCGCCTGGGAGCGATCTTCACACGGCGCTTCGGTAATCTTCGCCGGCTTTTGCCCTCGCATCTCCTGCTCCCTCGCCGACAAGGCCACCGTCGACATGGACTTCCTCAGCTGACTGTTCCGCTCGAAGGACGATGACGTCGTGCCGGCGCTCGACCCGTTTCCGGACTTCTTTAAAGTCAACATGCTAACTGACCTGTGCACCGAGCCCTCCTCGGCGGGCGGGCAGGCGGCGATGACCGCCACGCAACCCTTCGCCTCGGACTCCGTCGAAGAGTCATTTTCCGAGTTTACCTCGCGGAGTATCCTGCTGATGACCCGGTTATCCACTAACTCCGAGTCCACAGTCACCTCTTTCTGCGCATCAGACGGATCCACTAGCAGAGCCCAATGCTTGTTCCCCGAACTGCTCTTGGTCCACGTGACGTAGTTGTTGTTTGCCTCTACTAAGTTGTGGGCGCCCTTCTCGATTTCTTCTTCCTCGGTGATTTCGCCGAACTCGTTCTCTGGCGGAGTCTGGCGGTATTTGTGGTAGTGTCGCTCATTGCTAAGGTTGTCGTCGTAGCTATGCGCTCTGGACAGGCCTCCTTGAACGGAGCTACTGTCACTGTAGCCACCGTTCAGGGTTAAAGTCGACCGAGAAACCTGCAAAAGACACCATATCAAGTTTTCCATCCTACTGTATTCAATGTAAGTTTCGAAGATCGAATTTTCCATTTTTATACTGTATTTTACTTACATATGTGCGTTCGCCGTCATAGCGTCCGGACTCTGATGAATATCCAGCAGCGGACTCGCATCGACCATAGAGCCTTCTGGTCGTGGCTGAATCCGTCACGTGGAGGATCTGGGGTCTCCGGGACATCCCTAAATCGGCCGAGTCGTAGAGATGGTGATGGCGCCAAGCAAAGCCTTTTTGATCCCCGTCACTGCTTGCCGGCGATCTGTTTCTAAATACACCATCAATGTCCAATTAAAAACGGAACCGACACAGATTTTTAAAATGTTTCAGGGGGTGTCTCATTGCCCAACCTGTTTTGGATGTGAAAACGCGGAAGTACTTTTTTTAAAGATAGACGTATGTTCAGCCATATCAATAGAAAGCTCTCGTCGCGACGATTTCAATTATGTGACAGAACGTAGGTATACCTTGAACCAAATGGGAATCGGGGGTGAAACCAAAACTGGGCTACCCCCGTTTTGGTTTAACTTCCAAACAAAAGTATAGCTCTCTGAGACAGCTGTTTCGTTTTTATGTTAGTCTTATCGCAAGCACACTTACATGTCCCTGTTCCTGAAACGAATGTCTCCAGCTGCACTAGCTGCCCTCCGGGGCACAAGGCGCGCCCTGGGAATGAGCTCGGAGCGCCGTCTACGCACGGGCTTGGCGAGCAGGGGCGCCTCGCCGAGCACCTCCTCGCAGATCACCTCGAGCGACTGGCCTCGCCGGAGTCGGCCGGGTTGCTGGACCTCGCCCTCAGCCTCGTTGTAGGCATCGGTGATCGGGGAAGTGTCCGAGGTGGTCTCCGGGAAGGTACCCGCGGACGAGGTGGGCGTGGGCGGAGGGCGGAGGGGAGGGCTGTCACCAGGACCTGGTGCGCGTTGACGGGGACGGCGCCGCTCCGAAGCGGACGAGGATGAGGTGGACGATGCGCAGATTGATGCAGAGCGCCTGGAAATGGAATAATGTTTTTGATAAATTTTCGTTCATTATTGTAGTGCCCTAGATATTTCGTCGGTGTGCGTAGTTTTTGTTGAAGAATTCACGCAGATTTAACATTTCCTATTCCAAACTTCACGGCTTTTATTTAAAAAAAATTCGTTTTATGAATGCCGGCATAGGTAGCCTTTAGCACGAGTTAGCCATGAGTTTTTTTATGTACCTACTTAAGGAATATTTTCGTTTGTATATTTAAAAAAATGTATGTATAAAAAATGAATAAACGGTTCCAACTCTTTTAGACGAAAGTAAGGTATGAATCGTGAATTACCTTAACTATTCGTCATCAACCGTTTTATGCGAACGGATCTATTCAATATCATTAAATATTTAAACCGTTCACTGACGGAGTATAACGAAAAAAGGGGGGGGGAAGAAAAATAAAGGATCTCAACTCGAAATCAATATTTTGTTGTTGTTTTTTTAACTGAAATTTTAACGTTCGTTGTTTGAATGCAGCTAAAACTTGTACTCCTAAAAGGAAGTCTCCTGCTCAAAAAAAAACGCATTATAGACTTTTAAACACGATTGTCTCTTTTTAAATTATGCCCCATCCAAGGGACCAACCCGCGGTAAGCGCATTGACTTTGAAGCCTTGGTTCGTCCTTAAAATTGATTTCACTCTGCGACGTGTGGTGTGCACGTGGGAACAGTTTAGGTAGTCTTTGCGATGGAGAGCCATGAGCTCATAGCCATGGGCTGAGAGCCATATGCTGAGGGCCATGGGCCGGAGAACGAGTAGGACACGAAATTCGTGTAGCTAACCACACCTGGTGATCCGGCTTCGCATTTCTCATAGAGGAAGTGACGTCATTTCAATGCATAGCGGCGAGCTGCACGCGCTGCACCTCTCATTGGGTGACGCCCTGCAAAGCTATCCTAACTGCTCACTGGTAATCGACAGAGTAACGGGAATCGGTTGCTCGTCACAAAGCATCCACTAACAATGAAAGTTAGCTGATCAGAGTAATTCACGCTTGAAAACGCCTGACCAGTGTAGCCGTATTTTGCGATTTTGAAAAGTTCTAGCGCAAATATCTCTTGAGATGAAGAAGATCTAGACTTGCGTCCAGCAACAATATTCTAAAAATAACTAAAAGGTATACATATTCTGCCGGACGCAACTGTGTTTATCTAGCGATTTAGAAGATTTTTATGAGTTTTTTTTAAACGCTTAACTGAACTGGGCGAATGCAGAGGAGGCTCGACTGTAAATGAAATCAATACGAATTAACGAAGAAAACTAGGATTTTCAAAACATTCTATCGATGCAATAAAGATGGCCGAAAAAAATCAGGGAAGGGTTTAAAGGTTATTTCCAATGGACTAGGTACGTTCTCGGCAGCCTCTCGTAAACTTAAAACCTAACCTAATCTTACCGAGCGTTCTCTAACATTCCTCAACCCAACCCAATGTTAAACTTATGTCAGGTCTTCTAATCCAGCCTAAGTCTCACGTTTGACAAAAGTAGGTTATTCGTTGGAAATATGGTGATTACATGTCTAAATGGATAAATGTCTATACTACACGACGTAATGTTTTGCCGCAGTAAACTAATGTTAAATTTTATTTCTGTTTTCAGGTAAGCTGAAAGAAGGGAACCCTTCACACAAATATCGCCGTTCATGTGTAAGTCCGAACATATTCTTAATTATCTGAGAATATTCTCGTTCTCGGAATGATTCACTGATTTTTCTTTGCTTTTTTAAGACCAACAGCGCGTTTTGCAATCTTTATATTATCTAGGAGAATCTATCTCCTTTCAATCGTGCCCAAAGGATGTAAAATAACCTGAAAAAAAAGATTTTTGTCCGTGACGATGGATTGTGTAGTCTCTTTTTCTTCCCGTTTGTTTTCTTTCTTCCCACAGAAAATTGAAAGCACAAAAAATGATTATTGTTGACAGATGATCTCGCTCTACCGGAACGTAATCATTTCCTATTTTCTGACACATCTGCCCTCCGTCTCTCTCTCTCTCTCTCTCTCGCGTGCGTTCGTTCATTCCATAATTAGGCCCAACCAACTCTTTGAAATAATCTTGTGACAATCACGCTGAAGACGTAAAAAAATGTATCAATTTCATATTGTTCGGCCTTTTCATTACATTTCTTTTAAGATAACGCTAGACATGAAAGAGAAACATTTTAGGTATTTTCGAAATAAAATGCATAATATTCAAGTAATTTTTTTCAATTTTATCTTTGTTACTGTAAGAGTACTGGAAAGTAAAGTAAAACGCGTATTGAGCTACGTAATCTGGTGGCATTCATCAATATCTGAAAGCTCCTGTTTAATTGAAACCAAAATGTGGCAACTTTTCAAGGACTGTAACCTCCACGAAATAGCGGAAACTGCATACGTTTAAGCCTAACTAATTTGTACGATGGTTTGTAATTCCTTGTGCTGTGACGAGGGTTCCCTGATTCCGACAGCCACGCCGGCTAGGCCTAGCAAGCTTCTGCAGTCCCCGTACATCTGGCCTTATTCTACCTTCGTCTAGCAAATTTGTAGTCGCTCACTCCTGAAAAAAATTCGACTATAATTGCACTTGCACTCTCACTATCAAAGGGTTTTCCACCACTTGTGTTCTACCCTCCTTCGCGAAGCGGAGCAAGGCATCACCAAACCTCGCCCTTCCTCGCCAAGTCTGATATCGCCTCTCAGGGGGTTTATCGAAAAGACTGATATAATGGTTAATTTAGAAACAAAAGTTTTAAAATTCTTAAAACGATTTTTTTTACGGTTCTTGCTAGCGATCTGATGATGAGATCAAATACAAGGAAGCCTTAAAAAAAACGCGCTTGAATGGGATGAAATTAAATCAGATTTTGTTAAGTTGGTTTCCTGTGGGCGATATCTTCAATTATCGTTTAGCTGAAATGTTTGTTGTCTTATCCAACCACAATGAGGCTTTGTCAGGCGTGCGCAACAATGGTTATTTGTGCTTCCCACGACTTTGCGGGCCCAGCTTCGTCAACCCTGCCCAGGTCGACTGTCAATGGCGCCAACAGACTGCCAGTGGCGCCAACCAACCGCCAGTGGTGCCAACAGACCGCCAGCAAAATTCGCGGCACGCACTTCTCAAATAGCAAGCGTGTACTTATGCTCCGTGCGCCGTACCTGGGAGGTCATGAGAAAGACGCTAAACAATAAGTTAAGGTTTTGAAGTATTTGCAAACAATGTGAGGTTATTTTTCCTCGCAAAGGAACGATTCTTTGTAATTGATAAGCAGTTGCCAAAATGTGATTTTTTTACTACCACCGTAGCCATTATCGGGTGGGAGCCGGAATACAGCTATCATTGGACTACACCTATTCTTTAACTGAACTGAAAATTAGAGCTTATAACATAGCCGAGAAAATTACGTAACGTAACTTTTCACTCACCCAAAATATGAAATGCTAAAATTCTGGTGCTGTAATTTTTTATCTAGACAGTTTTATGAATGTTTCTCGAGTGATAAATGATTTAATTAAATGAAAAGTATGACCATTTGTTCGGCCGTGTTTACTTAGTCCGCAGTTATGAATCAGTAAAATTTTATTTAATTGAAAAAAAAGACTAAAATTTTGCCTTCTCGAATTTAGAGTGTACGTATTTACCTCACTAGTGGTACGCAACCTAGCGCCTAACTAACCAAACTAGCCCAGTGCCTAACATAAATTTAGCTATTCTTAAACTTCTAAAACCAACTAGACCGATCTAACTAGTAGTTTGAATCCGGTTTTTTTCGTGTCTCCCCAACGAATTCTAACTCCGCAGGCAGGTAGGTGAAGGAGGGGGGTACAAAGGGATATGCCGCGATTGCAATCACTCCCTCCCCCTTGCCTCAGCTATTACTTCCGCCCGTTCCGGACGGAAGGCTGTTGTACTGGCCACCCGTGGGTGTCGCCTGCGAGTAGCAGGCGATCGCTAGGCAATACAAGCACCGTAAAGCCAGGCCCGCGCATGGCAGAATCAGCTGACGGAAAACACACGTTCACGTTTCAACTGTTAGTCGGACTTGACGTTAGACCCTCGACGAGCTATTGTCTCGCCCAGCTCTCTGTATTTAACTCCTCTTCTGTTCGCGGCAGAATTTCGCCGCTTAAATCTTAAGACTAGCTTTAAGTTTCGAATGGCTACAGAAAGCGATACACTAAAAAAATGTTCTGGTATCAAGGAAAAATATTTTTAAAGTAGTGATCAAAGTACTGTTT
>Ga0058701_10002526_pt1 | contig 13937 bp, 10 predicted proteins | sample AgamicOrMae_FD_97039 | JGI IMG/M metagenome (GOLD analysis project Ga0058701, IMG submission 97039) | Agave microbial communities from Guanajuato, Mexico - Or.Ma.e | ecosystem: Host-associated > Plants > Phyllosphere > Phylloplane/Leaf | place: Guanajuato, Mexico | collected 2012-06-04 | reverse complement strand
CCGCGTGACGTCTCTGCAGGAGGCTGCGGACCAGCTGCTGCGTCACAGCGACGCTCCGGAAGGCTCCATTTCGGCTTGGCAGCGGCTGACGGACCTCCGGCTGAGGCTGCAGTCCCTCCGCCGTCTCACGGCGCTCTACTGTCTGAAACTCGGCGCCGTCTTGGGACGCTCGCCCGACGAATTGGACGGATCCGCCCAAGCAGCCTCGCTCGTGAGCCTCTCGCAGGAGGTACGTTGCTAAATATTTCCTGTGCTTGTGATTATTCGTTGCTCGTACTTTTAGCGATTTAATAGTTTTATGAACTTTAGGATCGAAAGATTTGCACTGTTGCTTTTGTTTGAGAGAGAGGTTTGCTTCGATTTGGTTAGGATCAATGAGGATGGAGTAAATCGATGTACCTAACTGTACTATCAGTCCAGAAGGTACTGTCCGGTTCTGGTCATGCAGGAAGGCTCCACCTTATGGGGAAATGTATTGGCCACCGCCTCGTTGCACGACCAGGCCTGGACAATACTTTTTGGACTGATAGTACATTGCAGAAGCATGCGCAGGCCTTCACTATTTAGTTCGTAATGCTGGTGCACTCTTGCTTAATTGCCACACATTTTTCTTTCTCAGCTTCTGGACCAAGCCAGTGGAGAACATCGAGAGGATTCTTCGAAAGGCGGCCACCTAAAGTAAATACCTAGTTTTATTTTCTCACGCTCTGCTTTTTATCTCTTTTCAACAAGTTGGTACCGCTAAAAAAAAAGATGGCCTTTCAACTCCCTTGCGGTCATCGTAACAAAGAAATCAAGTTCTTCCACTGTATCACCACATAGACATGTTACTACGTTTCCCTATAGTATACACTCAAACTGCATTCAAACTCTGTGATTCTTTCTTCGTCTCTTCGAAGTTTAAAAGCTGCATTTTTGTGCCTCTGTTGTTCGACCCTGGTCCAATCTTTCGTCATACAGGATTTACACCATGCAACCGCGGAGATCTGGTGTCCCATGCCTCGCTCACTAGGCTTGGCGACGCAAGGTTGAGCACAAGAGGTAGAAAATGCCTGCGTAGAATGTATTGTGGAAAAACTAATCTTTAACCCCGAATTTAGCGCCATCTAGCGGCAGAAGCACAAACTGTCGACACGCTCCATGCCGTTGGGCCGTCAGTTCGGGCGCTACTGCCGCTAGTTGGCGCCAAAGTCAGGGTTTGGGATCCCATCGTTTTCCCACGCTGTATACTTAGGTTTATCGTTATGTTGGCAGCTCTGACGGAGCTCCTCCTCGTGAGGTGGACACTAAGGTGCTCGCTCGTGGTTATCGATTCCTTGGCCGCGTGCTGCGCGCCTCGCTGCCCATTCAGGCGCTCATGTTGCTCATGCTCGGAGTGGCAACTCTAGTCCCGTCTGCAGAGGACTATTCTTGCGGCCTCAGCAACAACTTCGCCCGAAGCTTTGAACCCATGCTGAGACATCCCAACGGGCCCCCGCCGATTTGAGAAGCCACACTTTCATACGAAACATTTTAGATATATTCAACTCATGAGCTCAAGTATATCTCACGTGTTTCTTAGGGCGGCTAAAGACAACAATGTTCTGCTGGAAATAATCCTCAATCGACTTTTCATGCTAAATTTTTTTAGAAATTATATTTTTGAGCAGATTTTTTTCGTGCTGTTGAAACTGTTCCAGCATTTTTCGACAGAAGAATTAAGTATTGTGATCTCTAATTTTACAAAAACTAAATTTTGAAGGTATATGGTTAAGCTGTTTGGCTTGTAGGCCTATGTGATACAGGTGCATATAGCTAAACGAGGTGATATTTGTTCGCAATGCATTTCGGATATAGTTTAAAATACGGTAGGCCATTGAGTAACGTGGGTTAAATCTTGCGATACCACTGCCTTCTGAGTCGAAACATTCCCATCTGATACAAACTGGCAATGAAAAGCTGCAAGGTGGTGAGACTAAAACGCATTATTTCTGGCATTCGGAGCAAGTTTGAATCTTGATACACGGGAAATTTCTATTTTTAATTGGGATATCGAAAGACGTGTACTTATCTTCGCTAAACTACATTTTCCAAGTCTGCCTTAACGCTCTATGAATATCGGAGGCACTCAAAGATATCCTGTCAATACGGTAATTTAGAGAATTTTGAAATGTTTACTCATCTCACCCTATCTTGAAATTCGCAAGTCAACAGACCACTTTTTAAAATGGTATTTTATATTTAGGGATGTTTGATTTTATGTTACGTGGTAACTAAGGTTGGCGCCCTGAAAATTTCTTTTAAAACTTAAGGGAAAATCTCTTTTTTCTTTTGGGTGTTTTCTATTGACCCGACATGCAATTAATATGGGGAGACTTGAACGCAAGTCACTAACCTAATGCATTTTAAATGGAGGGTGACTTAAACGCACATATCCCAACCTGATACATATATTTTATATAGGGCAGTCGGGTCAATCGACACCCTCATTCCTTTTTTCCTGGGAAAAATTAAGTAAAAAATTAATTATGTTTTTACTTTGAAGAAATGAAGAGTTTTAACGGATCGTATTCATAAAAAATGTTATTTCTATGAAATTCACGGGATATGACGCCAATTTCATCCGGATTCTGCATATCTTTTCGTTGCAATTCATTAAAAAAAAAAATGATCCCTGGAAATTTGTAAGCTGCTCCGAGAATACCCCCAAAAAATATCACGTTGAATATTATATTCTTTGCATCTTTCTCTTGCAGGCATTATATTATGTAAAGGACGATAATTGTAATGCGATTTGAACATTTTGTTACTCTGCTTTCCTAGTCGAGGGAGAAATTAACATTTTTGAACAAGGTGCTGTAAGTTAGTTTTGCACTCTAAAATATTGATTCGCAACGCGCCAACGAAGTGTTCTACGCGATGTTTTGATAGTGAACAGACGATGTTTAGATGTTATTGAGACATAGCCAGTATTGGCTTACTTATTTTGTACTTCAAATAATTGCAATATTTTAATACTTGTTTTATGTACATAGATTAATTTGTTGTTTATGTAACAACCCAGCCGGTGCACTTCGTATCGACGACGTGACAATGGCTGCAGGATGGATGGTTTGCCATTTCATTCTCAAGGTGAACGTCAGGGGAAGCGGAAATTCTTTCTTCAATGTTTGGTATTCGAGATAATTGCTCTCTCTCTCTTATGTCTACTTACAGCAAAATTTCTGTACGTGATCTGTTCATAGGCTTTGTATTGCGTTTTTGTCAGGTGCAGTTTCTACCAGCAATGATTGTATCTAATGTAGGGATTTTTATGAATGTTTGTGGTATCTGAATGTTAATATAGATGAGCAGGAACTTAACTATTTGACACGTGGATATAATGTTCCAATTTTTTATCGATACCCCTTTATCCCTCCAACTAGTCCCTTACTCGCTAGATTCGTAATCGATTTAATAACGAAAGTTTATGAGGATTACGGTACTTGATATTTATTGGGAAAAGTTACGGGCGGTTTCGATCTTCCTGATTCAACTTTAATCTTATTTAGCTGATTTCAAGATAGTTTTTGTGGAAAGATTCGTTATGGCACCAAGGTGGCTGGATGTTATATTGATCCGATAAAATTCTAAGGCATCAATAAGAACCTCATTTCCGGGTAATCGGGCATGGATTTGAAACGGTCCCATGATTTCTGATCTTGACTTTTCATATTTAAAGGAATCTGAAATGCTCGACGGGACATCTTCGAAGCTGGGATTACTCACCAATTGGCATTCTTAACTTGCAACGGTTGCAAGCCTTTTAACTTTACTCTTTACCGACGTCCCTCAAGACAAATAGTTTGCCGGACGAGCTCTATAAGCACGGCTTTCACACACAATTTGAAGCGCTACGGGCAGAGATTGACAACCATGTGATAAAAAAAACAGCATATTTAATATATTCAAAAGATAATGAAGGGGAGAGAGGGGAAAAACATTTTTAAAAGCTATTGATACAAGGATAGGTAATTTGATTTAAATATTGGTGACACTCGTTTTTTCGGTTTGATCCAGCAGAGTTTGCAGGTTTGTTTCAAAAAGTTCACATCTTATAGGCATCTCTAATGAATAGAATGGATTCTTCAGAACGTAGTCGGCGTACAGTTCGTAGATTCTGTGGAGCAGAAGATCCGCGCCCGTCTGTCCTGGATCTACAACTACCATGAACTTAACTCCTGAAAAGAAAAGTATGTTTTGAGATGAACCTAAACACAAAAGTGCTGAATTAAAAAGTTGCTTATTGCAGGTAAGTGATTGCACCTGTTAATGTCTGGAAACAGTGAAGGCGGAAAGTGTCAGCTTCTAAGATTTGGATGCCTGATGTCCTTGGCTGTGGGCTCAGCTGACTAGCTATGGCAAACAATGGGTAAAACATACTTGCTAAAAATATCTTCTCATTTGTGCTCATCTTAGGTCTCCCAAACCTGAAACCCAACAGTTAGATGTGAGTGAAACTTAGGATGTTTTCTTTTTTAAGTGTCTGTGCTGGCATACCGTAAGCTTAAAGGATAGTCCAACTCATTTTCAAGAACTTGGAAGACATCTCTTCCATCTTCTGTTTGTCGTCCATTGACTGGTACACCATTTATGGCAAGCAGAACATGTCCAACTGCAAAACAGCAAATAAGATATTAATTAAAAGAAAAATCTCATGCTTGTTTCCTGTGACAGTTGACTACCATCATCTACGAATAAAGTAATACTGACAACTTGGCTACAACTACATATTCAACAGGTGCATTGGGAAAAATGGGATGTTGAAATGACTTCAATAATATGTGAGTCTGTTTTAAAACAAAATATCAGAGGACTAGTAATGAAACTTGAGTTGCAATTCGAATCAAATAGCATGTCGGGCAACAAGGGAGGTTAAGAGTGTACAGAATATATACACTGCTTTAATGGTCGTTATCGCATTTAATGACCTTAAGACAAAATTTATGTTTTGAGCGTCTTACCTGTGACACCATCTCTTTTCCCAAATGAAACAACGACTTTTTTATTCTCGTAAACTAGTTTTAAGTCTAATGGATATGAGTACGATCTCTCGCTTTCAACTTTTGGAACGTTATGGTCGTGGTTAAAGATTAAGCCCCCAGACTTAGACACAATGTAGACACCGTATATAACCATTTTACGAAAATGGAAAATTAAAATTTCACAGAGATTGGGTAATAAACAAGGCGCGGCGTTCAAAATCTGTTCGAAATATAACCTTGTCTTCTGTTTGACAACAAGGAAACAGACGACAGGCTAGTTGCGGCTGGTTGACATCAAACAAAGAAGAACAAAAATAAAAAGTTTCATCTGGTCACCTGCTGGTCACTGTTTTTTCCTGGTTTTTAAGGTTCTAAGGTTCTTTCAGGACATTATAAATAACATCCTTCAAGGGTGTTTTTATCAGGTTTTGTTTAATTTTTTTCTGTGGAGTTAATCTCAGATGAATTCAGAGTTAATCAGTCTGAAGCTTGTTTTTGAAGTTGTTTTGTTTGAAGCTCACTGCTCACCGAAGTCCTGAAAGGCCGCGTCTCCGCTCGAAATATGGCGGATTTGTGTTTGTGGTTCGCTCCGTTTTGACTTGATTTTGACATGTTGGGGATTTAATCCCGCCAATTTGATGAAAACAAAAGTTTCATCTCAATTGAAAAGTTTTAAATAGCTGTCAAAATGACTCCAAAAAAGAAGGTAAGTATTTTTCGCTCATGTACTCCGTGTGGAATCGTATTATCCCCTCGTATTGAATGGGACGCTTTTAGGTTGGGATATCACAATGCTGTCCCATTTCCTTTCCATCGCCTTTTTTCGTGGAATTTGCCGCTTCTCAGATACTTTTAAACGGGGACTACATTTTGATGTGTATTGTAAGGGTTATATCCCTCGCTTTCGTTGAACGGCTTAAAATGTATGTCGTGTTCATTGAGGTTATGTTGTCTTGTCATTTTCCTAGTAGCGCGCGTTTTCATCGACTTTCCATTGTGTGTGTCAACCTTTTTTGCATCGGTCTTGCAGCCTACCACGAGCTCAGAGTCCACGTCAAGCAGCAATTCATCGTCATCCTCATCCGACTCCTCATCATCAGGAAGTGACTCCAGCTCCTCAGACACCGAAAATTCTTCCGCTTCTCGGGCAAGCGCGGCCAAGAAAGGGCACACTTCGACTGACTCAGAAAGTCGGAAAACTCCAGTGAAGAAAAAGGCACCTCCACCATCTACCGGTGCTAACTCATCAGCTTCAACCTCAAAAACCAACACTAAAAGTGAGAATGCCACAGCAATGGCTGCTTCTGAGGGAACTTCAGCACAGTCAAAAAGGGCGGCTAAGACTCGGGGCTCTGTTTCTAAACCAGCTCCCATATATTCTTCGGAAGAGGATGAAGTGCCAGTTAAAGCTGGGCAAAAGCGTAAATCGCCTACAAAACCCAAAGCTTCAGCTACTGTGACGCCTCAGCAGAAAGCCACAAAACAACCAGCAAAAGCTCCTGTTAAGTCCTCTGCTAAAAGCAATGCGGCATCCCAGAAAAGCAGTTCTAATAAGGAGCCACCAGCCAAATCTTCATTGAGTAAATTTGCTGACAAAAAAAATAAAACAAAAAGCATATTCAGTCCAGATAATAGTGGTGAGAGTGATGATCAGACACCAGCACCTTCTAAATTAGCTTCAATGAAGAATGTGTCCAGTAGATCAGCTGCGACAAACTCTAAAAATGCTCCCAAAGGTTCAGACAAGTCAGCTGCCAGTTCTGCTGCCTCATCAGCATCATCAGCGTCTTCTGCCTCATCAGACAGTAGCTCTGAGAGTGATTCAAGTGCTGACTCGGTGATATCACCCAAGCCAACACAGACATCGCCAGTTAAGCGTGGTGTAGGGCGACCCAACAAGAAGGTAGCTAATGAACCCCCTGCAAGACCTGCAAGAAAATCAAAAACATCCACTACCTCAACTGCAAAACCATCAACACCCACCAACTCAAGCATATCAACATCAGGCTCAAATTCAAACTCAAATTCTGCACCAGCATCTGTAGCCACCTCTGCTGTGGGTGATTCTGCAGCAGCCCAGTCAGAAAGTGACGCAGAGTCATCATCTCCAACCAAATCACAAGCAGATAAAAATAAGGCCAATGCTGTAACACCTCGGAAGTTAACCAGGTCTGCCACAAATAATGCAAGGAGGAGTAAACATCTGGTAGGCAAGTCAGTTGGAAGTGATTCAGAATCTGAAACTGGTAAGAAAAAAATGTTTTATTGTTATATAATGTGCTGAAGTTTTGGGAGAGCAATCCAATTTTTTGTTTCTTTGTTTTAGAGAGCAAAAGCAATGTAACAAAGTCTCCTGTGAAGAAATCTGGGTGTAACAGCAAAGTTGCGGCTCGTAAAAGCATTGGGAAAGCACCTCCAGGGATTCCGATTGCAGAATCAATGAACCCCATCATACCAGAGGAACAGAGGAAATGCTCTTTTGATGGTTGTGATTCAAAAGGTCATCTTGGAGGTCATTTTGAGAAGCATTTTACTCTTGAAGCTTGCCCAATGTACCACAATAAGACTCCTGAACAGTGCAAAGTAAGTACCGAAAGATCTGGTCACTCAAAACTAGTTTTGCGTTTGCAGTCATCCGGGCCGCAACGAAACAATTATTCAGTGCAATTTTTACTTTCCACTCCTTTTCCTTTTTTTTATTTTCCCATTGTCTCGTTGTAAATAAATTATTCTTGACCTTCGACACGAAAATTAAAAGCCGTTCTTATTTACCGCTGAAAAACTGGTCGCAAAAACATCATTAACACGTGTTTTTACCGCGTAGCTCGGCGAATAATGCATTTTGTTGGTCTAAACGAGCTCTGAAGTCTGCACGATTTACTGCGTGACATTTTTTCACGAACGCCATTCGAAACTTCTATTTGGAAGTTTGGATCTCGTTCTCACAACAATTTCATCATAAGCCCTTTCGTCACGGATATTGCTGCACTTTTTTTTTTTTTAATAGCTTGATTTTGATAAGGAAGAACGACGAACCGAATAGAACCAACATTAGCAATAGATTTGTCTTTGGCAGAAGTCTTTTTGCTGTGGCCTAAATACACTTTTATCCCGGGTGTGTATCTTTTTACCGGTGAAACTGTGTATTTGACTAGAGGATCATGTTTATCTGTTCGGGAAAAAAAGTATATTTTTACCCGAAAATCCCTTGAAATTTTTTCCTGTCCTCGAAGGTACTCTGGTGTATTTTATCAGTTATTTTATCAGTTCACTAAAAAAAGGAAAAGAAAAAACACCGCTCAAATTAATGTTTTGGGAGGGATAGATGCTGAGTTACACAGATTGAAATGATCAGGTATTCTCAAGAACAGCTGAAGTTCGGTTGCTTTGAAATCAAGAATGATGTTTTTGATTTTCTTGCAGAACTTAACCTCTCCACTCCAATCTACTGAAATCCACATCTTTAAAAACGTTTCATACAACCTACTTATGTAATTTCTGTTTTTTTTTTTTTTCGTTTTTCAGGAAGCCTACATTGAACGGCTGAAAAGAGAGGAAGAACGAAAACAAGCCATTGCCAACCTCCAGGAACGAAAATCTCCCAAGGCCCAACACCAAACGTCGGAGCAGAGGCACTACCAACTGAAAGTGAAAGAAATGCGGGACCGGGATGCAAACAAACGCAGGCGGAAGCGGAGGAGGAGGAATAGCGGAAGCGGAACTGGCAGCAACACCGGAAGTGCGTCCTCCAGTAGCGCGAGCCAATCGGAAGACGAGGACGGCGATGCGGGAAGAACCGAACCCAAACTCGAAGGAATCACACCCGCCTACGATCTCAAGCTGTTTCAGGAGGCGCAGGCTGTTGCCAGCGAAAAGTTGGTACGTTCATTTTCTGTGGGGACGGATTAGTGGGGTTTCTTAATCCATTTGTGGAAGGGCTCGTCACATCCTCAAAATAGGAACATTAGGGATTCCCATTTGAGGCGTCTATTAGTTTCGCTTTCCGGTGCCAACATTTTCGTCGAAATGCTCGTGATTTTTTGTTGACATTTTTGGTAATTTCGTATAGATTTCCTTTTTTTCCCCCTTGAGGATTTTGTCGTGTCATCTAGTGAAAATAAGTCACTTATGATTTTTTTTCAAATTCGTAGGATGTTTTTTCCCCCATGTTTTTATATTGCTGTGTTTTTTTTTGTTTTTTCTTCAAAATATTTGATAATTAATTATTTTAAGATTTTGTGTAAGTTCTCTGGGTTGTTTTGATGTATTTTCATAGAATTTCTGTAATTTTTTCGTTTTTTTCTTTTTTCCCCGTTGTATTTTTTTTTAAAACTTAAAATTGCTTTTAGATCTTTTGTGGTTTTAGGGGATTTCATATTTGGTGTTTATATTCGGGAATTTTTATCTAGTTCCTTCAATTTTCAGAGGTTTTGGGCGATGGCGTATCCATTTTCATGTTTCTATCATATATTTCTGGGGTTTTCTGTAGATTTTTCTTTGGAAACAAGAGTTCCATTATAATTACATCATTGACCCCCCCCCCCCTAAAAAAAGCCCGTCTCCGAAGGAGGTGGGTTAATTTTTTTTTCTTTAATGTGTTCACCCTTTGTGTTGCGTTTTTGATGATACCCAGACGTAAAAATGGCCCGCAAAGGCACACTTGCCTACTGTTGCAGTATTGCTCATCTGACTTAGTTTTCGTTCTCTATATTTTTTAAATGAACGGAATGAATTTTTCAGGAAGAGGAGCTGAAAGGGCTGCCCTACACCAAAGGTACAAAGTACATCGAAATGGGGAAGTACGAAATGGAGGTGTGGTACCAGAGTCCCTACCCCGATGACTACGCCCGTCTACCAAAACTCTACCTGTGCGAGTACTGCCTCAGGTACATGAAAAGCAGAACGATTCTGAAAAGGCATTCCTTCAAATGTATCTGGCGTCACCCGCCCGGGAAGGAAGTCTACCGGTAAGAAACATTTACTCTTTTTAACCTTTTTTTTTTTGTTCTTTGAATTTAAGAAATTGATTTTTTTTTAAAATTTGCTGTATAGTTTCTTTTTTATTTAACTTAGTAAATTGATTGTCTTTAAATTTAGAAACATTTTTCTGTACACTGAACTATTTTTTGATGAAGTATTTTTTAAAAAAGTTAGTAACTTGGGGCATTTAGAGGCCGAGAACTATACGGGACGCTACATCAGAAAAATTTGTAGATTTTGACGAGAAGTCGAAATACAACGAAATACAGGAAAGAATGTGCATATCAGAGCCTATGAAGTTTCGTTCCTGCCAAATGAATCCCTTTATCATGTAGTGTTTCTAAAGTAAAATTTACCTTATGAGCATTTACATGGATACTTTTTTCTTTTTTGCATAAAATTATGCCGATTCCACCTTTAGAAAATGACCAAGTATTGAATGTTTTGACTCTGTGAAATGGTGATAGAGCTGTTTGGTTATGACACTAAGTAAAAATTTGTCTTTAGGATGGTTCTCGTCAACGATATCGCTGGTTCGTAATTGGTTTGTGAAGAGTGGTTTTTGTTGTCCCTCTCTATTAGATATTAGATGTTCATTTCGTGTCAAAAGTTCCCGTTACAAAGCAAAGTGATTGTAAACGCTTTTTTTCTTCTTTTAATTTTTTTGTTTTTTACGTCCAAGATATTAAGTTTTACTACCAAGAGTGTTTTTTGCTTTGAGATCTTGTTCAGAAGATGTATAATAAAAATCATTGCTATTTAAGTCATTTAAAGTCAAAATAGTTCTAATAAGTAGCTTTTCTTTGACAAAAAAGTGGAGTCACACATTAGAGTGTCTGCTGATAGAACATCTTTGAAGTTGGAATTCATGAATGTAAAGTAACGGTGTACTATCAAACAGGATGGAAGTATGTACACTCCCTAACCGTTATTCGCCAAGCGATGTCGTCGGCAGTGAGCTAAATTTACTCATACCGGGACTTTTTTAATGCAGTATCGTAATTCTTCAAGAGATATCACCCTCTCAGACTTTTCAATTAGCTAAAGTTTTATCTCTACTCTTTTTTTTTAAAAAAGAAGAAAAAATGAAAAGAGGATTTGCGCATTTTAATGCAAAGAAAGTTTTTGCCGATAAATTTTATACCGGATACTCCGGGTATTAAAGGGTTTATCCACTTTTTTTTTTTTTTGAAAACAACCGTGCGGAACTACTCTGCTAACATACGGTAGACTTAATGTGGAACAATGCGCTGAAGTCATGAGACTATGCTTCCAGGGAAATCTCCTGGCGCTCTCAGTTTTAAAGGTGGCAATTTGTACTTGTTGTGTTCCACCCGGGTCCAACTTTTACGCCTTGTGCCTCGCTCCGCCCAGCTGAATGACGTGAGGTTGAACACAAGACGTTGAAACTGCAGCGTTTATGATTTACAGTGTGTCCATAAGTATGTGCATCGTGACCATAAACGTATTCGGTTTGCAGTAAAGAGAAGTTGTCCGTGTGGGAGGTCGACGGTAAACGCTACAAGCTTTACTGCCAAAACCTGTGTCTACTCGCCAAGTTCTTCTTGGACCACAAAACGCTGTACTACGACGTGGAGCCCTTTCTTTTCTACGTCATGACGCTCAACGACTCGGAGGGGTGCCATACCGTGGGATACTTCAGCAAGGTAGGAAGAACTTTGCATGGTGTTTATCCCTAGACGACTGGAAAGCTAGTCAAACACTCGAAATTTGAAAGGAGAAATTTTCTACCAAGGGTATAGCTAGACTTTTATTAGAGGACGTGATATGTTGCGGGTCGCATACCTTTCAAGCATCTCACGCTTTTGATAACCTACTCTCCGAGTTTCGCGGGTTGCCTATCCCGACGTTCGCGACACATTTTAATTTTTACTAAGGTAAAATAGGCTTTATTAAAAAAAATCTTTGTGAATGCGTTGTTAGTCTGTTTGCTTTGGACGTGCGGACCTGTAATTATATTCACGCGGCGATTTATGCGTACCAGACGGTTACTCTTAGGAAAGGTCACTGTCGACAAATTTTTTGCAATCGCATTTCTGCGATATTTGTACATGTTTTTCATGAAGACTGGCAAATGTGGCTATGACAGTGTGCGACCAATGCCCTTCCCCCAAGTCACCGCCATCACATCACCACACACGGGAAGACAAAAACACGTGCCGCTAGTCGGCGTTTTGTTTTAAGGCAACCAGGGGAGAATATACAAAACGGTTCGCAGCCGGCCAGCTAGACCTCCCCATCACATGAGGTGAATGGAAGGCGTTAGGGGAAGTAGAACGAACTTTGTTTTAAAATGCCGGTTGAAAGAATGCGCTCGTGATCAGCTTTGAGTCGTGTTCTCCTCATCCCCACGTGGCGTGACACCCTGAAAAGAAGACGACTTCAAATGAGTTCAGGGAAACTTGAATTTTGGGTGAAGACAAGAGTGGTAACTCACTCTCTGCCGCTGGTTTCTTACGATTAGGTACATTGCTATTAGGGGTCATAAAACATATTTTGCCTTGTATGCAGTGATGTAGTAACTAATTTTATGGCTAGATTGATAGCTGATATCCAGCCACTTCACGAATGAGTCGCCGTATTTTCCCGGAAATAGGACACGCGTGTGTGAGACACGTTTCAGAGGCCGATGCAGAAAAAAAGCATATTTTTTTGCGTGTTTAAGCGTAGTCAACCCATGTATAACGTGCGCCGCACTTTTTTCAAGACTGCAAGTTGAAAAATAACAAGACGCTTTTCATTCATAGAAAAAGCCTTTGGCCTTAACCTTTCTTTTTTTTTTTTTTTAGACATATTTAACTTTAGAACATCTGTAGTCATACGCTATTTGTTCAGCGACACGTGAAGAACATCTAGTCTGTAAATTCGCCTGAAAGACTTAACAAACTGATCTGATCCGTTGGAACACTTCCTCGGAGAGAATCGCTCTCTAGGCATCCTTGACATCATCAGTGTCGTGTGGGTTGCCTACCCACGAATACACCAAGTACGAAAACTACATTTTGCGAATTATATTCGGTTTACTTAGCCGTAGTTTATTTATGTGCTTTGCCCAACAAAGCCATTCAATTTACAAAATACAGGTCCAACAAAACTGGAATTAGTTTTGAAGCCAAGCTGGACGATTTAAGCAGTCGATTAACCGCGATTTCGCAATCGAGTACTTGAGAGAAATACCAATGCCCAAGTACTTCGTTCATATCCAGAAAAATATAACCTCTTTGCCTGGTTCTTCTTCATCCGTCTTTATGAAGCAACGCTTTATCGTGTTCCTGGCACGTTGTTTTTACAAATCTCAGCCATGCTTATTCACAGTTTTGAGTGTGCGAATAGTGGCGAGAAAGATCATTCAGAGCTTCTGTGAGGAGCCAGCTTAAGTGATCGCAGTTTCTTGGAATTGCGAATAAATTTCTTATTTGGTAATTCGCAGTTCCAAACTGTGCGACTCCAGCATGTGGGCACATGGCAAGGTATTACTGTAACATTTTGTGCCTCGTCTATTCTATACTTGGCTCAACTTTTCATAACAATGCACGACCTCGTTGGCTGGGTTTGATACTTTTCTATAATTTGTAAGTGTACAGTAACCACGAATGTCATCGATTATGTTGTATTACCGATGCCCTAGCATGAGCCTTTCGCCTCCTAAAAGAGTTATTTGACATAAAAAAAATAAAAAAACAAAGCTACGTCAGTAGTTCCCGTGGTTCCCAACCTTTCCCCCCCACCCCATCGTCGGCGACTTTAGCTACGCCCCACCAGCCTATTTTACCTATCTTACCTGTGGTCATGACCTACGTTGCGTGAGAACATTTGACTATTACGCCAGTGGCTTCAAACCTTTTTGTTTACGAAGTGGCTATTCGCCCACCTGCCCCATATAAAATGTATTAGGTTAGGTTCCGTGCGTTCAAGTCACCTCCCATTTAAAAT
>Ga0058701_10002525_pt1 | contig 13938 bp, 7 predicted proteins | sample AgamicOrMae_FD_97039 | JGI IMG/M metagenome (GOLD analysis project Ga0058701, IMG submission 97039) | Agave microbial communities from Guanajuato, Mexico - Or.Ma.e | ecosystem: Host-associated > Plants > Phyllosphere > Phylloplane/Leaf | place: Guanajuato, Mexico | collected 2012-06-04 | reverse complement strand
TGACCTTGCGCAAGATACCGAAACTTGGGGAAAATTCAAAACATCGATGTCCTCTCTGAGGACGTAAGGTAGTAAGGACTTCACCGAAACATGCGCAATGAAAACGCTATTCTCGATGAGTAAACATAACTTACATAGGCGCACTGCGCGCTGGCTTGGAAAGCAGAGCATAAAAGTAAAAATTAAGAAATGTGTGGAATCCTAACTCGTATGTCCCAAGGTGATCTCGTGGCTTCTTTGAATTGAACCAAAGAGCGGATGTTTTGAACATGTCTGTAGTTGACGAATGTCGACGAATAATCTAGCGCCGTCAAGAGGCCGGTGTTGCCATGTACGGAACACTCTGAAACCACTACTCACACAAGTCACACAAACCACAACTAGTCCAGAAGGCGGGATGTCTCCGTCCACCATTCCATTCTCTCCTCAATTATCCTTCGGTGTCTCTTGGCACCTTCATGGATGACTCGACTAATTCTCAAAGCTCAGTTCTAAACAAGACTAGTTCGTCGAGCATTCAAATGCTATTTTTAGTTGCGAACAATTCTTTTGTTATTCGTTTGAAATGAATGACAATGACGGAACATTTCCTTGACCTCCGAAATATGTACTCCATGAATTTTTGTTTTAATCAAACGTAGAACTATCAAATGGCAAAGCTGAAAAAGAAGATTTTGCGCGCTTTCGAAACTGGTCTACCTTGAAACTCAGCTTTTGGAACTGGTCGAGTCATCCATGGAGGTACCGTCTTCCTGACAAACGAGGCGAGTGCTATAGATAGATAGCAGGTAGCTCGTTCGGGATCCTTGCCTGATTTTGGGACCGAGATGAGTACAATATCATTCAATTTGAGAGGGATCGATTCTCTTGTTCGAATCCTGTTGAGATGGATTGATTGACTTTTCTTTGCTATAATTACGATACAAAGATCGTGTCAGCATCATCATACATCAACTTAATTTTACATCAAATTATCAACAGAATAATAGTTTAATAAACATTTGAGCCTTTATTGAAACTATTAATTTTACGAGTCCTTTGAAGAGATTCACGTAGGTTATGATGAAAAATGCGTTTTCAAAACACCCTAGGAGATCTCTTCGAAATACTTATACTGTTATTGTCGAGAATACAAGAGCGTTTGAAAAGAGATAAGGTACATTTATTAAAGTTGTCATCTTTTACCAAGTTAATTATATATCTATTCAGCTGTCCTGTGCGTCCAACTTAGCAGGCATCCCACTGCAAAATGATGTGATTCAGTTGTAGAACTTAAAATCACGTTTTTTTTTCAGTTATGATTGATTTTTGTTAATTCTTTTCTCTACACGCAATATTGTGAGGCTTTCGTTGATTACATATATAAATGACGGAAAATATAATCGGAACGGAGATCATAGATGACTGCGGTAGAAGTCATCTAAAGAGAGATGATTGGTGAAAAAAAATCTAGATCATCTTCTTCTGATGATACATCTTCTAGATGACCGACTATGACCAAGGATTAGCCATAAAGTTGGGACTCTGACGTGATTTTGACGATAAAGACGAGCGAAGGTGGATTTACTAACTGAAACACACCATGCGTGTAACCTAGTTTGTACAATCAGTTATGCAGGTAAAAGCCTATTTTACTTTCTTTTTATTTTAGTCTAATATATTATTTAATGTGCAGATTCATTTTAAGCCTCCCCCAGATTTAGTTAATAACTAGTGTGCAGCACGGGTACTTTGCAAACAATAATTATCCTGTCAAGTCTGCTAGTCCATCACTTTACACTTCGTGTTCGATTAGCGAACGATCACCGTACTCATTTTTTTTACGTGGCCAAAAAGGAAACAACTTCCTTGTGACTGATGCAACATTTTTTTTTCTTTTTTCGTTCAAGAAAAGTTAACAATTCAAGCCGTGAGGACATCGTTTTGAGTGATTGTTCATGTGGAATTTTCACGATCTGCTGTGCGTTTAATGGCAAGGTGTATTGTGAGTTGCAGATGGACGGCGGTCATTGTCGGTGATGACGTTAACACAAAGGTCGTACTACTGAAAGTTGATAAGAGCTTGCACGAGTCTATACCACATTTTCATTGTCTGCGAAAATTTTTCTGTTCGCAAGATTCCGATTAATCCAGCTACCAGATGAGTACGCCTTGTGCATCTTGTGATCATTAAAATTATCTTGATTTTGAAATCTTTGTCTTCAGAATCAAACCAAAATGTTCCGTAGGCAGCATCGCCTACCTCAGCGCTGCATTGTTGGATAGCATCCCCTAGTTAACAGATTATGAAAAGTAAAATAACAGTGAATGCAATGACAAATAATAATCCCGGATTTCTCGAAACGGTGAACAGCATGCACGTGTTCGCTACGAGAATGGTCACAGATGCACCAACTACGATACAGCATGTTGACGACAACAGACGACTGAGATCAGACGCTAGTCGTATCAAGCTTTGGTGGATCCGAATGAGGTTCCTCAACTCAGCATTTCTTTTAGCACCCAGGATATTTTCGTTCAATGTGTCGAACAAACCCATCAGGCAGAGACACATTTGCGCATAGTAGGAAATGAAGGAAGCTGTGGAGATTGACGAAGTTGCCGCACACAGCGATATCAAAGTATAAGTGAGCCAAAACTTGAATCGAGAATCTTCAAGGAACGGAATCGTTCCCAGATTGACGCCGGCGAACAGAGGGAACGAAACGTATATTGCTTGAAAAATGGCGACTCCTCCATAGCACACTTGAACAACCATCCTTGCGAACCACACTATCTTCCCCATTCGAGCCTTCTGTCTGTGTGTCGCTGGACTTTCCAGAACCTCAGCAACATCCACCATGTTAACGACAAGTTTTTCTGAGTATTTGCGGTTCGATTTCCAGAATAATGCCGTAGAAGTTACAAGTGTTAAGGCTGTTACCACGAAAAGGTTTAAAAACCTTTCTCCTGCCGGCACCGATGATGATATTGCGGTTGTCAAAAAGAATGGAACACTCAGAACCTGCAAACACAACATGCTGGTACTGCTGTTGAGAGTTTGCCTCAGTCGGACACCTGTCGATGGTCTTGTTTGAATGATGGAGAGTGACGTGAGAAGACGCTCTGATATCATTTGTCGCTCCATGCCGACCGCCAGCTGTTGAACATTTTGATATCAACTCGTTCGCACTGCGTTTATCGTGAATTTTTTACTGACGTGGGAATGCGTGTACGACTGTTCTATTATTCGTGGAAGAAAGACGTAACGTGCGTTGCTCTCAATTTCAAGTGTAATAATTTATGTTTTATCATAGGTTTCAAACGCCGAAGGTCACACCTCTCAGAATATTGAACGTCTTTCTAGTCCCATGCACTCAACACCTTTTTGCCGTTCCTGCAAAAGTGTCAGGGCGTGAGAGCAATCTTGAACATCAATTTTAGCAATACAGTAGAACCGATAAAGGAACACATCACGGCAGTAAACATAGGTTGGGTTCCAAAAACAAAATGAGCATTCTGGGAATACACAAATATCGCTGGTAAAATACATACTTCCCATTTTCGCTTGGAGTGCCGGTAAATTAGTTGAACATTTCCAGGTTATCTTGTGAAAGTAATTTAACCGCTTAGTTTATCGAAAGAGGGAGGATTTTCTGGAGTTATCCAACCTTATCTCGCGGTCTTAATGCAGAAGTTCTTAAATGCGGATCGTCCCATCGGATAGCCGCTCAGCTTAGTGCCTCGCCCTTAACATCTATCGGCTCGCGCGCTACGTTTAACCGCTCAGCAGAGCACCTCAAGAAACCTCCCACCAGGCTTGCCCAAGACAGGGTAGGATCTGAGCTAACATACCGCCGCAGTGTCGCGATGAGCGGGGAATCTTTTGAGGCTCTCCCGTCCAATTATACAATCGGTACGCTGAACTGAGCGGTTATCCGATCGGAGTGTCGATGCGTGTCCATGTTTTATCATTCCTGAATTCGTGAAATGAATTAGAAGTAATTTGCACACATTCTCATTTTAGTCATTGCTGTACAGAGTAGCCCATTGTTTTCTCTAGCTTTCTGATAAGAATCATGATGAAAAAAAATTAAAGTAGGTTATTTGTTGAAGAAGTTTTATTGCTGACAGACATCCAGTAAATATCTTTCATGCACAAATTTTATACGAAGTATTCGATACCTCCGTACAACAAACAGTTTTCGGTGTCGCGTCAACAAACGGTTCGTTTTCGGGGGCGCCTCAACAAACGGTTCGTTTTCGGTGGCGCCTCAACAAACAGGTAGTGTCATTTTTTGACATTTTTAAAGTAATTAGTTATTCGTAATCATTGGAGCCATCCGATTTATGCCTTGAAAGATTATTAATGAACATATCACAAATATTTTTAAAATAAAGATTGAAAATCCTGCCTCTGTCCGACAAGCAGTTTTGTTCCGAGCAACAAACAGGCAAAGTTCGAATAGCCTCGCCGCAGGCCATGGTGCTCTACCCAGCGCAGCTAGAGGGCGCAGCGGAGGAGCGGCGCGTTGCTGCAAAGAAGTGAGCTTTACAAACCCTGGTTGAATTGTCCGTGTAGTACGGATGATTCGACATGGATATCCGCACAGATATCCGTAACAGCTCAAAGGGCGAGGATATCCGTATGGATGTCTGTGTCCTGAAACCATTTACATCGATATCCATACGGATATCCGTGCGGATGTCCGTGTCGAATTATCTGTACCACGGACGGTTCGAGCAGAGAAGAGAACCTTCTATCTAGCTTCACAGGCTAGAACGACTACAGTAAAACATTAGTCTCTCTATCACAGGCTTATTACGTGAAGTCGAAGGACTCTAGGATCGGGAAGGCTGTGTGCTCCACTGTGCCGAAGGATTGTCCATGGGCAGCGTCGTTTAGCCGTCACAATGTGAAGGCTTAAGATCTTTTTTGACGGCTTTCATATTGAAAGGCATCGACTGTAATTGCCAAAACTTTAAACTGGAACAACCAACATATTTCTCATCATCAATGACACTCACAATTTCTCATACTTGTAGTCTCGCACTAGTCCAGTCGGTCGGCGTCTAACCGTAGTCATCGTAACGATGATTTTTTGTGCATTGTGTTAACCCTCTATTTTGGGTATTTTTGTGGGAAACAATGAAAATTTTTTCGTATGTTGATTTAAGGAAGTTTTACACGTAATTACATAACGTTTGCCTTCATGCACGATATTTGCCAGCAAAAACCCGAAAGTAATTACATGCCTGTGATATTCATGCTTTCTCACCATATTTACAATGACTCCAACTCGTTCATTCTAGACCCAAAGACTAAAACTTACCTATGAAGCATCGAAGATTTCTCTGAAAACGTTCTTATGGCTGTAGAAAGTGTCTGCGATTTGTCTGAAACAGCTGGACTTTGAGGTCGTCTCCTGAAAAGTTGTCATTTTGACTTTACTCTTTTGTTGAGGCGCCACCGAAAACGAGCTGTCTGTTGACGCGCCTCCGAAAACGAACCGTTTGTTGAGGCGCCCCCGAAAACGAACCGTATGTTGACGCGACATCAAACACTAACTGTTTGTTGTACGGAGGTATCGTATTAAAGGTCGTTTGCAAAAATTGGCTATTGTTCCATAGTCACCAAAACAAAACGCACGGGGTTCAAAGTCTGCATTTTTCGGTTCGGTGATTCACACTCATTTAACCGCACATCACACCATAAGTATATACGACCGATAACCACAAAATTCGCATTCAAGTTAGAAATAGTGCCTGGTGCCTTACTCAACTGTTACCCTGCTCATAGTTATTAGCTTCAAGATACGTTCGGTAGGATACTCTGATACTCTGCCTCGCTTGGCTGGCGGTCTGCTCGGCAGATACAAAGTTTAATGCCTCTTCTCAATACTCTTCGTCTTGGTGGCCGCTACTGGCACCGAGATGTAAGTGGCAGCAGGCTTTGCAACCGTCAGGTCAGCACAGGTTTGGTTACCTGCCTTATGCTTAGCTTCACGCGGCATTTTATTTTAAGGTGGAACACAGGAGGAGAAAAATTCAATTTTTCAAACCTACCGTGCTCTAAGAAAAATTTAGAAGAGCTTGCACAAATCGGTACCACATCTTCATAGCTTGTGTAAACTTCTTCTTTTCCACAGCTCCTATTATTCCTGCCCGTAGAGAACACGGTCTTTGACATCTCGCAATGATCAATATCATTTTCTTTTGAAAAATTCTACCTTTGTTGTACCACGCGCAGCTATAAGCACCTCCACCAACTTCGACACTGTATTGTTGAATAGCCTCACCAAGCGCGCACAAATTATACACAATGGCAACTATTATACTTATGACAAAGAATACTCCTGGGTTAATGCCCATAGTAAATAGTAGACAAGTTTGTGCTATGAGCAGCACGATTGCCATGGCTATTACAGTGAAGATGGGCTCTGAGCAAATTCCACGTAGGTTGTACGCGATATTTACTAATTTTTGGTGGATTATTATGAGATAGTTTAGGTGTTGATTGTTGTTTACGTCTTGGATTTGAGATTTCATCGTTTGGAATAGTCCCATCAGAGAAATGCATGTTTGAGACTGATATGCCAAAAAAGATGCCAAAGCAAGTGGCCCAGTTAGTGCACAAAATGATATTAAAACATACATAGTCCAGAAACTTGTCCTTGATTTCGGCAAGGCAGGGACCGTTCCCAAATTCATTCCCGATATGATAGGAAAAGTCACGTAAACGACTTGAGCGACGACTACGCCGAAGTAGTTGAGGTTGACGAATGTGTTTGACCACCAAGAAAACTTCTCCATATGTGCTAGCTGGTCGGGTGTAGCGATTTCTTCTATAGCTTCAGCAACCACGGCCATATCATCAGCAAGGTCTTTGGCCTCCTGACGTCGCGACAGCCAGAAGTAGGAGCACCCACTTACCAGCACTAATGCCCCGACGACGAAGATATTAAGGAATCGCTCTTCTTCGGAAATCGTCGAATAAGTGAGAGTGTATGAGAAGACGAATGCCAGAAAAATATTCAGGCTTATTGTTGGTCTTGTGCCATTGGCCCTTTGCCATACTTTGACGCGGAGTGATGAAGGTGACGTCTCTAGTATGGAGAGACATGTACGGAGCTGTTCTGATATTTTCTTGGTCTTCATGACCGTATCAACCCGTTTCCTCAACTGATGAGACCTTTCTCAATTTTATCATTCTACATGTGGTGGTTTTTGGGGACCGACATCATCGATTGGTAGTATGGACATGCTCTTATTGGAAAAGGGGTGGTTCTCAAATATCCGTCCAACATGGCTTGAACGGAATCGTATTGGCTTTAGGCACTTCCTGCAAAATAAATGACGTCGTGTCGGTGCTGACTTGGATTCCGGACACAAGGAACATGTAGGTACGCAATGAAAATGCTGCTGAGTTTAGTGACTCGTATGTAAACGGTTTTTACAATGAAGTGGTTTTTAACCATTCTGTTAGATTTTTTAGAGGGTTTAGATAAAGATCACTAAAGCTTACTTTCATTGCTTTTATTTTTGAGCATTTCAAGTGGAATTTATGACTTAGATGAATAAATTGAATATTGACTTTGTATTTGCCTCTCTTTGGAAACAATGGACTTCTGAGACCCTGCGGGAAGTAATGTGGGCAAAACCACCTCCGTCCCCCAAAAATATCAAAACCGTTTATTTTATACCGTAGTCTTGAAAACTACCACTGTTAACGCTAACCTCTGTTGCATGTAGTCCTATACAACTCTGTCAATGGGAGGTCTCGTCGAGAGCTTTCAAAAATGATATGGGTATTGATAAGAACATACATGAAAATAACCAAGTTACGCTCTTTTCCTATTTTACCTTCCTACCATAAACAGGTACAGGATCACCCGAATCAGGAGTTAGTTTTACTGTGGTAGGCATTGACGTTAAGATGATTCATTATACAAACTGTTTGTAAATCGAAGAATACAAGTATTTGAGGCAAACCTTGAAGTGCGGAGTTAGGTACCATCGCGCTCAAAATTTCCGGAGCAGCATTTGAGCACGACAGAGCGGACAGGTTCGCACACTGCCGATTGACATTTCGTAGACGAATCCCAGGATTTTCGGCGCTCGCCTGACTACCGCTGCCAACCAGCTACAAATCGTGTCCTGGAACTTTGGTGCGCGATAGTACTACACACTAAGGTTAATAACCTGACGACCGGACTGAAGGTCACTGCATAAGTTGGGTTTTTAAGCGTTTTGTACCTCCCTCCATTGTCACTGCGCTCGTGTCGGCGACAAAAGGCTGAAGACACCACTTAAGAATCAATTCCTGTACTGGAGAATTAATTTCTCGCGGTAAGATTCAACAGAGCCTGCACAAACCGGTACCACAGTTTGATCGCTGTCATAAAAAGACGGAACTCCAGTTTTCCTATCAGTGCTGCTTTGAGATAACATGGAGTTTGGCACCGTGCAATCACAAACATGACACTGCGCCTAAAAGACAAACTCTGGTAAATCCACGCGCCTTCGTAGGCCCCCTCGCTAATCTCAGCACTGAACCTCTGGATCTGCTCACCGAAAGCGCACAAGCAGTAAATGATGCCCATGTTCTGCGCCACCATAACCATGATCCCAGGATCCTTTGACAACGTTATGAGGATACTAGTATTAGCTATCAACAGGATGGTAAACGAGGACATTAGGACGAAGAAAGCCCTCAAGCAGAGGTTCCGGAAGTTAATGGCAACTTTAAGAAGGTCTTGATGAATCGTTATCAAACAAACGAGGGCGCCGTCGACCTGCACATCTCGAATCTGTTCCTTAAGAGTCTGGAGCAAACTTACAAGGCAGAGACACATTTGCGCGTTGTAAGACAGGAATGAAGAAACAGCGGTTCCAGTCACGAAGCAATACGTCACGAGAACGTACGTTATCCAAAAACCAAAGGTATAACTATCCACGGTCGGTATATTTCCCATGTTGGTACCGCTGATTAAGGGAAATGAGATGTATACGACTTGGGCCCCAAACACAACAAGGTAAAACATTTGAACAAACACTTTGGTCTTCTTCGAGGCTTTGTACATACGACGCGTTTGTTTTACTGTCGATAAGGCCTCAAGAGTTTCGGCGACAGAGATGAGATCGTAGACAAGTTTCTCGGTGCGTGGACGATTGGCTGTCCAGAAGTAGACGCATCCTCCCATGAGGAGCATGGCAGCGGCCGCAAAGGTGTTGAGCACTCGCAGCTCCAAAGGAGTACCTGAGTTGGCTGCAGACCATGTGAAAGCGAAGAAAAGGAATATGAATAGGTAGACCGTGAACCAGTTGCCACCGTTGAGATATTGCCATATCTTGACTCCGAGGCTAGGTTGGGTTCTTACTATAACAAGAGACGTCCGCAGACGTTCAGATATCTTCTGTTGCGCCATCTTGCTGTATGAGAACTATCGGAAATGGGAGTCCGCGATGTCAGCGTGAAGTCTAACTACATCAAAAGGAATGTTGTAAAAGTGACTTTCTGCCTGGATCAGCTGTTTTTTTATTCATGAATATTGGTCAGTGCAAAACCACCGAGACCGCAAAAATACAAAACAGTATTCATCGACTCATCCAACCTCACTGTCAGTTAAACGGGATTGCATTGTCAACCTCTGTTATCCACGGTGGTTAAACGTCGATTACTGTATGAGGACTTAATATGCAAAACTGGTTAGGTTCGTTTAGTTCCATAATTCTCGTTCTGCTCGGAACTGCCTCGAGCCTCACTTTGTTACAGCTGCACTCGTCACAAAGCCTGATGCCGCGGACTTTTCATTGTCTTTCGTTTCTGTTCGTTGATTGTTACTGCCACCGAGAAGTATGCGGTGTCAGTCTTGGCGATTTTGTAGGCTAGGTCAACTTAGGTTAGATTCCTTTTGTCTCGCTCCGATGGCGTGCTGATGGCGCTCCCCTTGACTTATCGCAGATCGTGGCACAGGAAATGTGGAAAATCTCTCCTTATTTACAACGCAGAAGTGCACATGGTGGGCTAGTGAGTGAAGGCAAGTATACTCAGGATGAGCAGGTAGAGCAGGTTCGTCGCCGTGGCTATGGTCTTTCAGGTACAGTACTAGTACCTTACGTTCATTGCCTTCGAAAACAAAAGTATTTTCGACATCCCCGCCCCTAAAAAAATGTCCATTGTCCAGTAAAGTGGTTCTATCAAAAGGCTGTCCACTAGACTTGATCCTTAAAAAAAGGAATTCCTAAATTTTGTACTTTTACAGATTAAAACTGATTTTCAGAAAACGCCGGCGTTTTTTTTTCTCTCTCTCTCTCACCAGTATTAAATTAGCTGCACGTAGTAGAACATATAGTTTTTAAGTTAATGCCCTCTTTAAGGTCGGGTTTGTCCTAAACTGCACCATGGAGATCTGTCCCATTCAAATCAAAGAATTTTTTTTTCAAGAAACCTTTATGGTAATCTCATTGAATTGAAATGACCGATTTCGAGGTCTCTTATTTAAATGCAAAAGTACGCCTACAGTCAAACCTGAGTTTTACGACTCGCAAGGGATCGCCGAAAACATTCGTACTACTCAGACTTTCCTACAACTCAGACTTCCATTTTTCGGACCTTGTAAGGAAGCATTTGGTCGGTTTTCTTTCCAGTTATTTAGCCACACTTAGCATACCTGGAATAAATTAACGTCAATTGCTAAGGGTTTTCAAAGAAAAATGAGGACAGAGAAAATGTGTGTTTTTGAGATCATTTATTTGAAAGGTAAAAATAACAGACAATATCAATTGCTAACATAAATAAACATAATTACAAAAACAATAAAAATAAAAAAATACATTGCTTTGGTTTTATCAAATACAGTATAGACATTGCTAAAAAGTACAGTATTGCATTGCAAAAAAACAACAACAAAAAACAATGAGCTCATTTGGTATAACTGTGTATGATATACATATATAATAACTTCATCCCTTTGCCGGTCCTAGTTTGTTCCGAGAAATTCGCCTGAGCACGTTGGCGTAGTATGAAAACACTAACTTCCACTTTAATCACATCCCAGCGGTTCGGGATCGAGCCCTGGCGGCAACAATGACTCTTCACCGTGTTATGTCCCTGCACTATCCCGCAAAAAGTAGACAGTTGACATAGAAAAGTAAGTTAACGAATTAAAAAAAAATCTGCATGGCTGTTGAAGCAAAACAGAGAAAAAGCAGGCAAATGCGCGATTTTTCCTCTTAAGCCGTACCTGAAATTTGTATAAACCAGGTAAATTTTCGGTTGAGACCGGGAAAACCTATCGCATAATGTGGGTTTCGTATAACTCAGATTCGTACAACTCAGACTTTTAATGTATGGAATTAAAGGGGATTTCGCCGGGACCGGGCGAAAAATTCGTATAATCCAGGATTTCGTGCAGCTCAGATTCGTATAGCCTAGGTTTGACTGTATTACCATCACAAATTACTAACAAATGAATTAATCCAAGTCGCAAAATTCGAATGCGACACGACGTAGTCTACGATACCCACTGTATTTTTATCAATCGAATTAAAGAATCCGATCCGTTAGATTTATGATATACGTTTCTTTTGCGTTTCGGGCGTGCCTAATATGTTGCTCACTACTTGATTATTAAGAAGGCATTGCAAAAATTAATTTATGATCATCAATACTGTTATATGTTTTTAGTGGCGTTTACCCATACTCATGTATGATCCTTACCTAAAAACAGAGCATTCTCAGTTTTATAGGTACCGTAATTTTTAATATTTTTAAAAATACTTTCTTTCCTACCCTTGTTGAACCTTTCATGATGAAGACTGATGATTTCGTAAGTCATGTTTAGTGTAAGCATTGTGCCCTGCTGCGATGTCGCCCCGTTGAAATCGCCTTGGGCCTCGCTTTGCTACCTATTCCGTTTGGTAGTCGCTTAGCGTGAAGCCGCTCACTCCTCTGCGACATTGACTGTGAAGTTCCGTACCAGTGGTATAAGGCTTGACAACTATTAGTTTTGGTCAACGTAGGAAATGTTACGTGGCTTTTTCCTCACTACTCCCCACAAGGCGTCGAAAGGGGGAACACAAGAGGTTGAAAATTCGCCATTTCGAATTCATTTCGGGCTCCGTCAAAACTGTATAACTTTTCATGAACGGCTGTTTTAGGGTAGCATTTGTGTGCTGCATCTCCCAGATTCTCTCACCAAGCTCGAAACACCTTTTACTCTAGAAACAATATTACTGTGACAAATATGACCGTTCGGATTTTTTTTCAGACCGGAGTGGAAAGTACACTCGTACCGCATGATTGGGATTTCGTCGGAAGTTTCGTTTTAGGCGGCCAGCGCGACACGGGTATGGTCCGGTTGCCTACCTATTTGACATACCGGCTGTCTGTACACTACAGTCGACTGATGAGGCTGCTCATTTTTACTGGAGTGCCTCAAAATGAGTGCAGGTTCTCAGATTTTTCATAAAATCTTCGTTTATATTTGCAAGATGTCACTGAAAATTATTTTACTGGCGGTACTTTGACGAAAAATTAATAGTAAAAATTTAAAATCGCTTTTAATTTTGAGGATTCTATAGGTATGATAAGGTTTATACAATAATTAAGAGCGCTTTTTCACGATATGAGCAGCATTTATAGAAACGTCACAAATTAGAACTTTCCAATATCTTACGCTATATCCCTATCAAGTGGCAAAGTTCATATCTTGCCAATAACAAAACCCAAGCAACACATAAGAGCCTGGATGACGTCATCAGGACGTCTGGATTCTGTCCTGATTTGGTAAAAGTTGCTGAGGTCGTAAGGATGTCTTTTGTGGGTTCGATTTTGACTATTTCAAGACCTTCTGGACTTAAATCTAGACTTATGGAATAAACACATTTTTAGCTTATCCATTGCACGCGAGCCGTGAAAATATCAAATTGAAGCTTTCTGTAGCGATTCCCGTTCTAAAAGAGTCTATTGGTGATAAAAAAAGAAAAAAAATAACGCCCAGAGTCATGAGGATTCGAACCTCCGTCGATTGGTCCGCTAACCCGGATCAACCAAACTCTTGTTACTTTAGTAAGCTTGGCTGTTTTGACGAATTGGAATGATCATCAGCCACTTCAAAGGAAATGAGCGGCCTCATTAATTTGTTGATTGTGAAAAACAGTCGGTCTGCCAATTTGGTAGGCAACCGCACATACACCTGTGTCGCACTGGCTGCCTCGAACGAAACTTCCGGCGAAATCCCAATCATGCGGTACAGTTGTGTATGAGCTTGAAGCTTCTTTATTTTGGTGCCCATCCCGGTACTAAATTACCCCTTCACATATAGAGTGTGTTTTCTGGTTCCCCTCTTGCTGCTTTTCTCTTGGTTTCACTTTGAAGTGACCTTCCCATTCCTCATTTGACACTGTGCGTACGAAAAAGACGCGCTCTGTTCTTCTTTGGGGCTCTCACGCAGCTTTATTGCAAGGTAAAGATCAAAATTCCCGAGTGGAGTCCGGCAACCGGCCCTTCTTCCATGTGCGCTTGGTTGCCTAACCTCCTGCAACATGCGCTGTATCTTGACTGCTGCTTGCTTTTTTGCCTCTAGCTGTCACTGTGATTGCATTTTGTGTGCTGTCCTTAATCACCATGCAGGATGTCGGGCTTCTATTTAATTCTTGAATTCCTGGGAAAAGCCTGTAATGAGGATTACCATTGAAAACCCCCATGAAGAAGCCCTAAAATGACTGAAATCCCGTCGAAAAATAGACCAATTTTTTAATTCTTTTGTGTGCCGAAAAATTATACCCATGCTCGAAAAGTCGCCTTCTTGCTTTTCCAAAAGAAGGGAACACTCTTAAGAAAAACGAAGAAAACAACTTTTGAAGAGCCTAGAAAAAGCCTTGAATTACTTTTTGGGAAATCACCAGACACTCTGTCAGGGTGACCAGAGTGGGGAACAGCGCACGAAACCTAAC
>Ga0058701_10002524_pt1 | contig 13940 bp, 6 predicted proteins | sample AgamicOrMae_FD_97039 | JGI IMG/M metagenome (GOLD analysis project Ga0058701, IMG submission 97039) | Agave microbial communities from Guanajuato, Mexico - Or.Ma.e | ecosystem: Host-associated > Plants > Phyllosphere > Phylloplane/Leaf | place: Guanajuato, Mexico | collected 2012-06-04 | reverse complement strand
ACCATGGGGCCCATAAGAACTAGAGGGTCAAAAGGCACATAGGATCCAAGGGGCCCATAAGAACTAGAGGGTCAATAAGGCCCTTAGGAACCATGGGGCCCATAAGAACTAGAGGGTCAATAAGGCCCATAGGAACCATGGGGCCCATAAGAACTAGAGGGTCAATAAGGCACATAGGATCCATGGGGCCCATAAGAACTAGAGGGTCAATAAAGCCCATAGGAACCATGGGGCCCATAAGTACTAGAGGGTCAATAAGGCCCATGGGAACCATGGGGCCCATAAGAACTAGAGGGTCAATAAGTCCCATAGGAACCATGGGGCCCATAAGAACTAGTGGGTCAATAAAGACCATAGGAACCATGGGGCCCATAAGAACTAGAGGGTCAATAAGTCCCATAGGATCCATGAGGCCCATAAGAACTATAGGGTCAATAAAGCCCATAGGAACCATGGGCCCCATAAGAACTAGAGGGTCAATAAGGCCCATAGGATCCATGGGGCCCATAAACGAGCTAGCGGTAGCGATCGCCACGGCGTGTAGTTATGTACCTGACAATTACCAGGAAAAATTAAAAGATGTGCATTAAAAAAAACACACTTTACAATACATAACGCTGCGAAGGTGTGAAACTCGTCAATCAGCATTTTGCGCGTTTAGCAAAAGCATTTATTTCCCCAAGAAAAACTCTATGATTTATTTTTTTATTTTTAGGGAAACACTAAGAATTCTTCCGAATTGATCCCCTCACACTGGGCCAAGGAATATACAACTAGAAGTAGCCAAGATGGGCGACGAACTCGCTTGGATTAGGAGGCGAATTTTGAAATGATAAGTGTTTTTCAAGAAAACACAACAGTCGCTCGAAATAAACATGTTCGTTCATATAAATATTCACACATTGGATCAATAGCGGCATTATAAATTAGGGTGATAGTAATCCATTTGGGTGACTGCTAGTTGCTAAACCTAGTGAAAACCGAACAGTTGCCTTCCGATACACCAACCACGACCACGGAAAACTATAAATAAAAAAGGTTTTCCTCAGGTTGAAAACAAGGTCGGAATCAGGCATTACGGATTAATTTGAGCCCGATCGATATGAATCGATGTTGACATGTGGGTCATGAGCAAAGGGCGTATGGGAGAGGCATAAACAGAAATGATATTTAATTGCAATGTTAAACGAGATTATTAACAAGCGGTATCAACGGTTTCTGTTGCGTGATCATGTTACAGTCCTCGCGTAATAGCCGTGTTAGTAATCGTAAAAGCGTAATAATTAGAAGCGTAATAAGTGAGCAAGGAAACAAGGACTTCATGAGAGTTAAAGATATGTATAGCTCAGGAAAAGCAGTTTTACTAATGATGAAGTGAATAGACATTCCAATCTTTAAATTGTACAGGCTGGACAACCTTTCTTTCAGTCAAGCCAAGCCTAAACGCCAATGTGGTAAGTGCTGCCTTAGTTTAAAACCTATTGTACTTATTCGTGTAACTATTGTACATACAGTACAAATATCTTCAGAGGAAAAGTGAAAGTTGGTATTGCAACTGAAACCTTATATAATATAATCATTTCCATCCCAAGTCATCACTTTGTTAAATTTCACCATTGAGAGAAAGTTTGTATGATTCTGGGAAAACAAAAAGTTTGCTGTCACCCCATGAATATGCGATTCATTTTAGCATATTGGATAACTCTTGCAAGTGCTTGTATTTTCATTAAAGCAGAATTTGGATGTTGCCAAGGACCTAAGAGCACTTTGGGCTGAGCATTGACTAACATGGAAGCAAATTCATCATGCAAGGGAACAGTACAAGAGTATGTATGAAGATTTTTTTTTTAAATTTAGAGGTCTCTAGTACTTGATGTACAGTGAAGTGATAAGCAAGCGCCAAGCAAACCAAAACATCCACATGAGCTCCAAGACTGGTACTTCCAACTAACAATGAAACGGAGAAAACGTGGTTATTTCAAAGTCTACAACTTACTGTGAGCCCCTCTATCTACAACTAATCAAATTGACGCTATATTTCTATTCAATGTGCAAGCGTGTCTGAAAAGAATGCCGGCTACCTCTAACCTCAACAAACTCATTACAACCAAAAACAATGTGAGTTCAAATAGATGACAACGATATCAGTCGACAAAAAAAATGAATTCAAATAAATACGGTTAATTTTTAATGAGAACACCTACCTCTGTCGAATTTTTTGCCTTCAGGATCAATATCCTTGACATTGAAAATATCCTCGAACAGCACACCCGCCATTCTTCACGCCGCACTCGGGATTTAAAGGACACGAAAGGGTATACCACCAATTGATTCAAATGCAACGCACTCGATAAACACTCGTAAAACAATTGATGCAAAATTTAAAAGGTTTCAAATAATAAAACATCACATGTGCGTTAAATACCCGCGGAAAACTTAACCTGCACTTTCCCGACAGAAACCACTGCTTTCTGATATATTACTTTCCGCTATCACAACAAGCTGGCAACGTTGAGGAAATAAAAATCATTTTAAAGTAAAACATAAAGTTTGAAACAATGTTCTTGTGTCCTTTTAAAGTATTCCTATAAGCTAAGTGGACTGTTCTTTTTAAAATATAGTGTTAAGACTGACCTAAATACCGCGGCCACAAACAGCAAATCTGGTGCTCGTGTTTGCAAAACTACATTTGCACGCCATCTAGCGGCGAACGGCTTCGTCGAAGTTGGCACTCGCAACATGGCGACTTTACCACCTAGAAAAATTTCTACACCAACAAGGATTTCAAAACAACATTTAACTCCTCTTCAAACATTGCTTCAAATGGGATTTCCAAAAAATAGAGCGTAAGAAAAAACTTTGGAATTTGTGTTTTTCGGAAAATATGACATGTTAATGCATGGTTCATTGGTACGTCGAACTCATTCCAAGTGACACGAATGTAAACAACACCAATGAAAACAAAACAACTGCACATGCTTTCGGTGTTTATTATTATTACCTCTAGTCGGTGACTGGTGTGTGGAACATTGCCGCGATTATCCTACCTCTTAAACTAACCCCCGACTTTTTGGGAATATGTACCGCATATTTGAATGTGGGTCATGTCCCGAACTTCTGTTTATTTCGATCGACTGTTGTGTTTTCTTAAAGAACACTTATCATTTCGCCTCCTTATCACTTAAGGGTACATCTATTTTGGCCCCTCTTTTGACTTCTTTATTATCTTTAGGTAATCCCAACGAAGTTTTTGACGTTCTTGTGTATTTTGTCTGTAGACGTGGGAATTTTTTTTCTTTTTCTTTTTTTTGTTGCTTTTTTATTTTTTTGATATTTTTTTAAAATTATTTTTGCTATTTTATTTACTGTCATGATTTACCTCGGAATATTTTCATAGATTATGCCTAATTGAGTTAAGTGAAATTAAGTACTTTTTTGTGTACCAAATTGCCAGATGCATATAGTTAAAAATATTTAATTCCATCTAGAGTGCAGTATGTCCGCATGTATTTAGTAAATATCCCATATTTAGGAAATTTCCAACTATCAATTTTTTTACCAATGTGCATATGCCGTAAACTACAGAAAGATCTCCAAGGATTCTTCTCAATTTCTCTTGCTTCCTTATTTTGAGTTAAATGATTTTTTTTTATTTTTTTATTGTCATCAGTGAAAAGGCACTAGCAGCAACAGGCCATCGGTGTGTGCAGTTGGCCTCCGACTGGCTTTTGGCTCATGTCAATGACCCAACACTCGATGATGTCACTCCCAGAGAGTACATACTGTATGCTTGCCCAACGGGACCATTCCTCCAGCAGCTCCAAAATTTTTGGGAGAGATCCCTTGAAACTTGTGGCTGGAATGGAGCTCACAACTTCATTCCTCATATTACTCTGGTCTCTTTCTTCAAGGTGAGACACATCAAATAGTTATTATTAGTCTTAACTCAATAAAATACACCTCTTCCTTTCTTAAAACCTAGAGCTAAATTTTAATTTTAAAAAAGTAGTTTATTGTCTAATGCAAATATTTCTTTTTGCTTGTCAAAAAAAATTATTATAATAAAAATTATGAAAATTTCCAAAATTTTACATGTACATTTTAAAAAAAAGTTATAATAATTGCCAAAATTTGTGCTGTTCCTTTTTTAAAATGTGATTTTTTAAAAAAAGAAGAACTTCTGAACATGGTTATAGTATTACATATCCTCAATTTTTAATTCTAGAAATTTTATGTTGAATATCTGAAAAGATTTCCCATGTGAGGGAAAAAAAAAAGGCTAGGGGAGTATGCTCATGCTTAGTTTTGTTTTTTAGGTATGGAAGTGTGGAATTTTTTTTTGCTGAAGCGGTAATTTGCTGATGTTTGTTTGCAGGCACCGGATGATTGCGCTCAGCAGTTAGTCAAGGCACTGAACCACGTTGTGAGCTTGCTTCCGGCGGACATATCTGAAGAGCTAAAACTCGAAACTTACGTCTCTCAAAATTTTATGGGATTTTTCGTCGGAGAAGAGCACGCGAATGTATTGAAAAGAATAGCCATGTTATATGTGAAGGAAGTCTGTTCCTCAAGTAAGTACAAGTAAAATAGAATACTGTCGCTCTCGCTCTCGCTCTGGCGGAAGGTGACTCTTACCGCGGCTTCTTGTCAACTGAACATTTTTAACTGCGGCCAAGGAACTCTCGCCATCAACCCCAAACCACAACATTTCAGACAAAAAAATTAATCAAGTATATTTTTTCACACGGCCACTATTCTTCAATTCCCAATAATTCAAAAAGAAGTTTGCTTGAGCAAGAAAATCTCAAACCTTCCCTCTCAAAAAATCAGGGCTGCCAGTGAATTACTTTTTGCCTCTGAAAACAATGTCTGTCACTATTAGTTGCTTTTCCGTAAATTCAGTCGCTATTTTGAAAATACCATTTAGCCTCATTCGTTGAAATGTTGTATTTGCGTAGACTCATGACCTTCAAATATAATCGCTAATTCGTGGCTTGCCCTCGCGCAGGAGAGCATTTTAAGTTACGACTTTCCATCCAATCTCCCAGCCATGAACTGCCTCCTCAACCGGTTAAAAGTGACGAACTGAGCTAAAGACGTCGGTTATAACCATTTGTAATTTACGTCAATCAGTGCTTTAGAGTTAATCTTTGATCATGAAAATATACCCCCAAAGAGGTCTTATTATCGCAAACACAGCCATGAGGGGGCGGAGCTATCGATTTTACCCGTAAACAGTTTGGAAGAAGTATGAAAAATTGCTGCAATTAAGAATGATGAAAAATTGTTTGCAGTTATTAGTGATAACTACGTTCATCTGGATGCTATTACTGCTTGTTTCCCGTGGTGCACCGCCGCGGCGGGAAGACAGATTCAGCGAGAACTTAAATGTAAGATTACCTTTATCAGGATCAATAGCTGTAGCCTGTTTGATAAGCATGACTCCCCGATTAAGTGTAGTTGCTCAAGCTGTTCCATATTTCCCCAAAATTGAGTGTCCCCTGTTTGAAAAGCCCTGTATCTCTTTTTATTTGCGTTAGTATGTTTTTTTGGCAGATACCAGAAGGCCTTCAACGTCTGAGCTGTTGAATATTCAGCAGTTGAAAACATGTTTTTCTTAGGCGCTTAATTGTTTCTTTGAGTTGTGCATGATTTTGATTTTGAGCCTATCGCTTGCAATGACATGGAATTTTTCGACTCACGATGAGCTTTGCATGATGAGCATGGATTCGAAACTTTCTCCGATGTCAACTTGTCCGGGGTCGTTCATAGAAAGTACGAAATTAGTATGGCGGGTATAAGATTTGTCCAAAGAAGATCGTCTAAATTGTTGCTCAGTTTATGAATCAACCCCTGTTGATATATAAACCGGGTGTCTGAAAGACCCTACTGTAAGGGCAGCGCTTAATAGTTGCCTGTTCGACAAACCGCCGTAAAATAATCTATCAAACCTAACAAAATCTTGTAAACACATTGCTTTCGTCGTATGAGAGTATTACGAAATCGTTAATATATTGAGCATCGCTTGAGTTGCATGGAAATGGTCTGACGATTTCGAAAAAACGATCAGAAAACGTGGAGAGCAGTGGTCTTGGCTGTCTACCGCATCTCGCATTTTTGAAGAACCTCTTCGACCACCAGCGAACGAATTTAACGTTCGTGTCATATTCTAATGTCGTATCGTTTGTTGCAGCTATTACTCTCGAGCCTCATATTAAGTCTCTTCACCTAACCTTAGCCTACCAGTTCCCAGCAGCAGATTATCCGGTACTGAAAAATTTAGTGGAGGAACTGGATCCGCAAGCTCCAGTATCGTGGGAGTTAAGGCTTTATTCCAGAGATCAGCGGATTAGCTCAAAACAGGTCGGTATTGGAGTGACAGATCGATGCTGTTACCGAATACATCTGAAGTTAGATGTCACGCGGCTGATTTTACTTTTACAGGTTCACAAAGTATTATTTTCACACATTCCGCGGGAGCCTGACGAGCTGGAGCTGAGGATCGGAGATTTTCTGTATCTCAGTCGAGATGCTATCGAAAAATCCGTCGACGGCTGGGTTGAAGGAACATCATGGCTAACAGGTAATTAGCGAGTTCGGGGTCTGGTTGTCAGGGACAATTTCGGCTCGAGTTCGGGGCTCACACAACCGCACGGCTGCCAGTCAACTTCCATCTCAAAACTATTTTCTATTTTATTGATTAATTATGACATTGACCCTCATTTAGTCAGAGAGAAAGTGACATCAATGTTTTCAGATTGTGATCATAAGTAACTGAAACAAACCAAATGGCACTGAAAGACAGAAAAAAAAAGTAACTCGGCCCAGGCATTTTTGTTTCAACTATGGAAAGCAGTAAGCTGGGCTTTCTGAGTCCTAACAACTGGGTAATTATGAAGTATTCAAATTGTTTATTTAGTATAGATAGGCTCAAATATTGTTACTCATAAAAAATGTGGTTTTGTCTTAAGGCTCCAGGAAGTTTTAAAGACTGAAAATTCCTCGGAAATGAAGTAAACAAACGATTTTTGGGTAGGAATATTGTATACCCAATAAAGCTACGTGTTAAGCAGTTCTAACCAGTTTTAGTTTTCTCCAATCATTTCCAATAGTATATAGGTATAAATTCACAACAAAATTTTTGGTCATTGGGTCTGAGCGAAACTTAAATCGGTGAGAACCGATGTCTCATGATTCCTTCTTTATCGATTTGAGGACCAGGGACAGAGGAGAGTTGGCAGGAGGGAGGCTGGAGGGGAAAGTGTATTGTCAAGTGTGCTTATGCGCCAGACTAGAGCGTGAAAAGGCACTTTTATCTACACGTCATTGGAGCATGCCATCTGAAATTGGCGAAAAAGGAATTTTTTCGAGGAGATAGCAGAAAAAATCTGTCAAGCAGCTAACATTTCAGAGACTTTTCAACGCGACAAAAAGTGACTCTTCGCCGTCTCTGCACAACCAGAGAAAACACGAATAATTCGATAAGCCGAAATATAAACGGTTTTTCTCCATGTTATCAATGGATTTTGATGTTACTGCATTCAGAAAGGGAGCACCATATCCAGGACTACGAGTAATGATTTCAATGGTGTTGCACACTCGAAACATGACCGAATATTGTTGACCTCCAATGATATTCAGCAGGAATTTGTGCTTGCATTCTATTGCAAGTCTTAAAAGCCCCTTTAAAGAATAACTTTGCTCATCCGAAAAATTGAGCGAATTGCCTGAAAACGCGTAATGCCCCTTAAGCCCGTCTCCGCAAGGATATTTGTAACGCTGCAGCATTATATCAGCGTAGGTGCTCGAAACTGGCTGGCCCAAACTTTCATGGCAGCTATCTTAATTACTCCTACCTCGTAATCTCTTCTAAGTGAACGAGGCTTTTATCGAGGCAAGCGATACGAGTCGAATCTTTGGCAACCAATTCAACAGGAATCACCACTGCCAGTGATAAGAAAATTCATCCTTGGTAGGTTGTAAACTCGCGTTTTTACGGTACTATCGCGTACAAAATTTCACGTACAGTACTCCATTGTTAAAGCGAGCAGGTTGGAATTCATATGCTTTTGGTGCGCTTAAGGATCAGTGTTTTAAATCGCCAGCTTTGTCGTGCACCAATGCTATTCCCGAATTGCTTCGCGCGATAGTACTTGATGTATATCAAATACCGACTGATAATCTCAGTGGAAAATGCAGTTTCATATCGAGCATATTACATAAGAATAGCTAACGTATCAGTTTATGAGTTCTTATAAGGACGCGAGATTTATGATGGAAAATGAGCGAAGAATTTAATCGAGCTGCTTAATAAAAAGAATTCACGATTCAAAAACGTGGACCGTATTTGTCGTGCTTCGAGCGCACCACGTCGCGTCAAACGAATAAAATCGTGGCGAAGAGAAGTCTGCGTCAACAATTCTGTCGAGGCGAGTAGTGCCGCTAGCGGCCGTCAGGGGGCGCCACGCGCCGGCGACTCAGTAATCTGCCGCTGATTTGTTTATTAATAAAGTCGCTTTCTTTACAGGATGTTCCGGCATTCTACCTCATAGCTACACCGAGCGCACAGCCGAATCGGACGCATGGACGTTACACAAGTAAGTTTCTCTTGCTGTACATTTTTTTTCTTATTTAGCAGATTTTTAAGATAAGGCGGGGCGAGGTGATTTTCTATTCCTGAGTCATGTATTCGTGCTCGTGTAGATAACAACCGAGTTTACTAATCGCAGGGAACACAGTCTCAAATCGTCGCTTCTCTAAGGAAGCTCCTATTTCCGCAAGTCTACATTTTACCAAGTCTCGTTCAGCTTGACCTAGATCCTCCGACATACTGACCCATTTTATCATTGAAAGAGTGCTACAAGCCCTGTTGTTGCTGATCAGTGTCCATAACTTACCGAGATTTTGAGAGGTTAATATTTGCAATGTCTACGATACGCTTGCTGGAATATGCTCATTATTGAGGTAGCTCTAGTTTGCTGGATAAGCTAGGTTCCTTTACCCATCGTAGGCTATTCTCTAACTCTTGTGCATATTTAATATTGTCGAAAAACCGTCTATTTTTCGTCATCGTTCTGGACGTGTACCCCTTGTACACGTTTCAGATCTTGAAAAAAAAATATTTTGCACAACGGATAGTATCAGCTGAACTTGAATCAACTACGTGATCAATTGAAAAAGAACCTGTTTGACAAGCACAAAAAAGACCTCTTTTGAAAGGTTTCCATAGCAATGAAGGGTTAGGTTGTTGTGCAGGGCACTTTGATCAGGTACGATTTATTGCCAAGATTTCCGTTAATCAGGATCGGTTTATCGTTGGCCCTCAGGTCCTTATCATTTCTAGCGAGCGCTATATATTAAGTGGCTTTCGAGGGTCGGCATAAGTTAGTGCACAACTTTCTCCCCGTCGGTATGTAACGGTTTTTTGTGCGTTGTGACAGGGCTGTGCCTTTCTGCCGACGGGATCCTTGTGACGAAGCGGAGCAAATCGTGAACCTAGTTCGCAATCCTTCCGCGTGCCACCTCAACACATCGTCCGGCTCACTCAACAGGTGCTTCGGTCTCTCCGCTTGGGGATCGGTCTACGAAAACGTCGGCGAGAAACAGGTCAGTTCTTTTAGTTTAGTACTATTCTATGGACCGACTTGGTTGTATTAGCAATTTTATATTTGAAAACTAGCTTTTAAATTTCGTTTTAGACTCGATCAATTTTTTCCCATTTTTATTAAGAAAGAACCTTGGGTTTACGTAGCGGTTTTCCCCATCTTAATCTTAATTTAATACCAAAAAGTAAGAAATTGATTAAGTCGTGGGATCTAATCTATGGTGATTGTGACCATACTGAACTGAAAAGATCCTGTAATATATATATATATATATTTTGTTTCCGAACGGCATTGCTGGGCGGTAATGGGTTAACACAAAGAAACTATCTAGCGCTAAAAATCTGAGTTTTTTGGGTCGGGCCAGTGTTGAGTAGCGAGATAGCCGCTTACGTCGAATGTTATAAGAAACATGGTCTTTAAAAAAAGCACTGAGGTGAAGAGTTTGTTTCAGGAGACGCTACCATCGGACATGTCGAGTACGACCCTGGGCAACGCGGAGGGGGACGTGGTCGAAGAGGTTTGGCGACCTCCCGACCTTCCGGGCAGCGGCGGCGGCGGGCCGCGCCGTCTCGCCATCATGAGGCATGGCGAACGAATCGACTTCACTTTCGGGGCCTGGATTCCGTATTGCTTCAACGAATCTGGTTAGTCTACATCTTGGTTCCAGTAAGGACCATAGTTTTAGACAGCCACACGGGTCTGATGTTGTTGCTTTCCAGGTCAATATATGCGGAAAGATTTGAACATGCCTCGTACGATCCCTGAACGGGCGGGAGGTCCCCAGTCGTACCTCCGCGACTCGCCGCTAACGAATGTTGGCGTTCTGCAGGCGGTTCTCACGGGGGAAGCGCTGAAAGAAGCGGGAGTCGTATTTCATCACGTGTTCTGTTCGCCGTCTTTGAGATGCATACAAACATGCACCGGCGTCTTACAAGGTATGCGAATGAAGAGTTCCACCATTGATATCCGGCGGAGATAGCAGAGATCTTTACATCCAACGTTTCGGTTATGTGGGTCGGTCCTTAGCACTCGCTTTCGGTGGTATGTATGATGATTGTGGTTGCAGGGATGGGTGCGGCAAATACTCCTATCGCCATCGAGCCGGGCTTGTTCGAGTGGCTGGCGTGGTACCCCGACGGCGTGCCGGATTGGTTGACTCTAGACGAACTGACGGCAGCTGGTTTCTGCGTCAGAACGGATTACGAGCCGGTCATAAAAACGAAAGATCTGCAGGAGCTGCCGGTAGCCGCCAACGGCAAACGGGAAACTGTAGAGCAATTTTACAACCGGAGTCACTTTCTAACGCAGACACTACTAAAGAATACGGAACCTTCAGGTGAGTAGCATAAACTAAATCAATATGAAACGAGCAAGGTTCTTTTAAAACTTAAACTAAACGAGTCTATTTTTGGGATTTAACCCATAATAGCCCAAAGTACTTGTAGTGCAGTTTAGCTTAAGAGAAATTGAAAGGATTTTTTCCATTAACATACGCAATTTTAAGCTTTTGAAAATGCCTAAATAATTAAAAATCAGGTTTCCAGAGGGGTGATGTTTTTTAAAATTGTGACAATACTGAACTGAAAAGATCCTCTAAAATAAATTTTTCTGTTGCCGGACGGCATCGCAGGGCGGGAGTGGGTTAAGATTTAGGAACGCCGTTTTTAACAACAATGTGTTGCGTCTGCTTTCATAGCCACTTCACCAGAACAGCGGCGAGTCTTTCATTATCGAATTAATCCGGAAGACAAACGGAAGCGGAGCCACATTAGCAACCTACCTTAAACTTTCAACGAAGTTAACCGGAGTTCTGTTTGCAGGTGGTAACGTCCTCCTGGTCGGTCACGCTGCAACTTTGGACGTGTGCTCGCGACAGCTGACGGGGAAAGCTCCGCGGACGGTGCACGACATGGCCAAGCTCATCCAAAACATTCCTTACTGCAGTCTGTGCACGCTTGAACAAGTTTCGGAGAGCCCCGGGCCCTCGACGGCTTCCCCCGGGCCCTCGACGGCGTCCCCCGGGCCCTCGACGGCGTCCCCCGGAACAGCCTCCCTGGGACCAGCGTCCCCGATGACCGGGTCGCCGATGACGCCATCCGACTCAACGCCCGCTTCGCCTCCTGCAAACGAGCCCAAAATCAAGTGGAAAATTGTCGAGAGCCCCATTTCTCCAGTCACTCATTCGCACAATATCAGGTTCGACTGGTCCATTTTGCTCTCGTAATCAGGTCAAGGTTGACTGTAGTTTTAAGCGATCCGCCTAATTCGCACAGATTTAGCGAATACGCTTGTTAATGTGTGTGGTTATTCGCAACGGTTCGAATATCTGCATTCATCTCCGAAACGAAGGGTTTACTGTAGTAGGGATGGAGGTTAAAGGGCAGTGTGCGATCGAAGTGGTAGGATAATGACCATGTTCACCGTTGTGCCAACCGGCTATTTTAATAGCTTAACCTAAACTAAGGCCACCAATGCGGGTTTGGGACCCCGCAAACTCTTAGTCATGTGACTCGCGGGAATAATCAAGGACGCAATACTGTACGCTTATGCATGAATTGACCAGAGTAAAAAAAGTTAAGCGACTATCCTATGTCGTGAAAGTGCAGACAGCTTTTTGCAAAAATGTACGATTAAGCTGTGGAAAATGTTTCCAATGTTTTTTTCCTGTTGTCGTTATGGTAGCTGGTTACAGAAAACTGCTAAAATATTTCAATTCAGTGCACTACTAGATTTGAATAGTGCTTTCAGAAACTCTTTTGAAGAAATGAGAAAAGATATCGCATTCTCTGATCGCAACTTTTGTAATCAGGCTCAATTCCACATTCTTAAGCTCGCCTCTTTCGGAGAAGGGCTTTATAGTTTTTTATTTTATTTTTTACTGCTACGCGTGATTTTAGTTGGCCACATATCATTTCCAAATCTTTCTCCACAGATTTTAATGATTTATGTATTAACATGGATATCTCGATGAAACTTTAAAGCCATCCATATTCTTTAAGTGCCTAAGTTTCAGCCAACAGTCTGTAGAAATATCGCTTGTCAGCCATAGGAATCTATCTGTCGGTAGTGCCATAAGAAGATAGAATCGAAATTTCCTGGTCACTTAGTGTCTTTGGCCAGCGCTTAGCTAAAAGCTTTCGAAAGGTCGCTAACTGCTTCCATTAATTAATGCGACGTTAACGTCGGTAGCTCTCTTACGCAAGTATTGCTTATCAGATTGAGAATGCCTCAATTAGGCAAAGAACGTATTCTTGTATAATGCTTTTTCCTGTGCTACAAAATTGTTACGACACTTTGCATTTTGGTCAGATACGTCTGTAGATATCCCTCCTAAAGGGCCATACATTGTCCCTATGGGTCATTTATATTCAGAGTTTGTTTCAGCGTTTAGGAAAGTACAGCAGAGATCACGGGAGTTTAAAGAACGCCGGCGAAATAAGCAAGGTCTTCAGTGTAACTATTATCGACATCGCTGGCATAGTTCTCATTAATAGGCCAGCCTTAATTGCATTTCTATCACCCATGAATATTGCCGTAGTTAATGCTTATTAGCGCAAATGATTGCTGCTAAAAGAGGTATTCGTAGAAAAGATACCCCTTGGCTACAATATCTCAATCGCGAATACTTGAAAACGATTCTGTTGAGTCATTAAACACATAAAACCAGCTTCAATTGAATAACTAACTCTAGAGTGTGAGCAATCACTTGTGAATTCCGCTGTACTACGTTATCTAATTATGCTTTGTTGGTGTGAGTGATAACCGTTGACCTCCAGGGATGACTTAAGTAATGTGTTTTAATGTCGCATGATAAGAAAAGAAAGGAAATTCCTAAATGTTGCCCCTGAAAAGGTCGTTTTTCTTCTGTACCTGCTTGTACCTGCTTAATGGTAAGGAGTGATTAGACAGGTGTTAAGATTTTCCTGCCCGACTTGAATTTTCTTTTTTAGGTTTTAGCTGAGAGTCACTCTAGGCGTTATCGTGAGATATATATACACGATAAACGTACAAATGTTACTAACATTGAATGCATAAGAGTTAACGTCAAGCGTGCAATCGTAGGGATTTCATGACACGTCGATGCGGGTTATTGCTTTTAGCACAAATAATTTCTATAAAATCGAGAAACGACTAGCTACCTAAACACACCTCGGAACTAATCTTTTTTTTTTTTTTTTTTTTTTTTTTTTTCCGGGAATTCATTTTTAAAAAATTTTTTTTTTTTTTTTTTTTTTATAAAATTTTTTTTTTTTTTTTTTTTTATTTGGGGGGCCAAAAAAAAAATTTTTTTTTTTTTTTAAATTTTTTTATAAATATTTTATTAGGGTGTGGTTT
>Ga0058701_10002523_pt1 | contig 13941 bp, 10 predicted proteins | sample AgamicOrMae_FD_97039 | JGI IMG/M metagenome (GOLD analysis project Ga0058701, IMG submission 97039) | Agave microbial communities from Guanajuato, Mexico - Or.Ma.e | ecosystem: Host-associated > Plants > Phyllosphere > Phylloplane/Leaf | place: Guanajuato, Mexico | collected 2012-06-04 | reverse complement strand
TCGCTTTGGAAAATTCAACTCCCGTTTAGTAAAATTACTAAAGGGAAAGGAAAGTATATTTACAATCCGGAAATGAATATTTATTCCAGATCCGGGATTGTAAAATTCCATTTTTTTTAACAGTGTTCTATACCTTGGCATTACGACAAAGGGAAATGTTTCGGGAAATTCTCCTGACCGTTGTTGTGTTAAGGATGTTCTCAATGTGCGCAGAATATGACTCAGTGTAGGCGACATTGGACGTGCTCCTAAAGAATAGGCTCGCTGACCATCTCCCCCTTGTTACTCAACAGCACGTTTTCGGCGTCGTTTTCATGGGAATACCGAGGTCCGTGACGGATCACATGGGTAACCATTAAAGTTTTGACAGTATGGCGGACGTGCCTAATTGTTTGTTGGGGGTGCCCCGGTTCCCCCGTGGACAAAGGGGGTGCTCTGGCAGACCTGCTGGAGCCGTGGGTCGCAGACGTCTATTATTCGACCATGAATGGAAAGAATATTCGCTGCATTCCCACCAGCGGGTTTTTGTTTTGCTCCGAAAAGCAAACACTCTCTTCGCCGAAAGACGATAGCCTTTATCTTGTAGCTTGCACTTGTCGCCGCGCCTTTCTGTGGGAAACGACGGACTCTCGATGGGTCAACTTAGGAAGAGTCGCAGCCTTGTTTGAGTGGCCGGGCCGGGCTGCCGGGCCAGGCTGTCGAGACGTTGCCCACTTCGCGGAAGGAACTAACAAATGTTTGGTCACCGGAAACGGTATTTAGAGATCTACTCGGAAAGCTGGCTGGGACCGAAAGGTTCATTGTCGGAGAAATCGCGTATGTTAACTATTGGCTCAACCATCTTGGTTTTCTTTGACAGGGCAGATAAACGCAAATCTTGTAGACCACAAAACTCTTGGAAGATAATTATTTCTATTCTGTGACTTTTTAAAACAAGATTTGAAACACATTAGTTGGAATTCCGCCCAGCGTGAAATTCGAATTTTAAGTGGGATGCAGGAGCAATTGCAGAAGGACCCATTCGAAAACGGCCCCCGAGGATGTTCTATCTCTGTCTGATACACGGAGCTTTCTTAAGAGAGAAAGACAGAATACCCTTCGGGTTTATGGTGTTTTCGAACGTAGCCCTAAGTACTTCCCTTCGGCAGGTGTAGAAGGGTCCATCCGGTGTAGTCCACAAGGTGACGCTTTTTTTTACCGGAAGATGATTAATTCCACTTAATAAACAGTTTACCCGATCCACCTTGAGTAAGTTGATTCCTCACATGGCGCGCTGCGAAGACCCGAAAGACCATTTTGCACCGTTTATCCGGTCATCGGCGACCCCCTCCGCCCTAAGGGGAATGATATTTTAACGCGCCGAAGTCCCTTTGAAGCAGGAAGGGTACCTGGGTAGGGGATTGGGTAGTACCTGTTTTTGAGAAGAGCGACTGCCGGGGCCGTATCACGCCTCATTGGGCATCCGCGTTGCGCCCCTGGATCGAATGTCGGCGTCAGTGCGTCAGGTGGAGTCCACGTGGCGAACCTAAACATATGTCGTCCTCCCGGCGCTCGTAAATACCTGCTAAGAGCCTTATTTTAAGAGAAATGCCTCTGGGGATTAAGCCTTGTCAAGGTGATTTACTCTAAAAAAGGAAGCGTCTAGTCCCAAATTAAAGTCTGTCGCGTCATGCTGTAATCGGCTTCTGGTGAAGTAAGCGACGCAAGTTTTTAATAGGGTTAGCGTACCTCGAGCATTGCATTGACGGGGCATTCTGTGGTATTGCATAGGAAATGCAGCCTCCGCAGTAAAAACGAAATACCTGTTTTGGGGAGTTCTTACCTGCTGTTATGGGAGTGAAACCGGGGTAGCGCGTATTCAGCCACGTCAATGGTAAGCTCTTGGAGACCTTTTGGATGATATGACTGGATATAGGTCTACCTTGGAAAATAATCATAATACGTACCACTCGGGTTTTCATTCCACACCCGAAATAGGTAAGAACTAACTCCTCAGAAAGGGTGTTTCGTTTTTATTGTCTTCTATTGCAAACGGGGTTCTGTGATGGACAGTGCGTTGGTGGTAAAGACCGTGAGAATGGCGAAATTTGCTGAGAAAGGTCTTGCTAAAGAGCACCTGTGCTCCCTTCGAAGCAAGTTTGGAGCTCTATTCACCTCTGCCAGGTGATATCTTCATCTGCAGAACAAAAGGGTTTGACAAAAGAACGCGATCGTGGGAGTTGGCCGGCTTAATCCGATGCTCGACCCATGCAGGCAGACGGGCGGTGGGGGAGGGGGAGGGGAACGCACGCCGGTGAGGTATAGCCATTCACCTGCATGGCCTTTTCGCGTCGGCCGGCCGCTAGCTCGCGTCAAAACATCTCTGCTGCGCCGAGAACCGTTGTGTTGTATGCAAAGAGTTGCGTTCGCTGGTCGACGGGAAGCCCTCGGAAAGCGGACGGGCTCGGCAAACGCGCAGTGCAGTGTAGAGCGATCGATACGGAGGGAACGACATTCGTACCGGAGCGGAACAGACAGCGCCATCGCGGCTTGGCACAGCTAATTAGTCATTTGGGGCTAAATCGAGTCGATTGGGGGTAATTGCTCGTCCCCTCGAATCGAAGCGTATCCAGCGAGCGGTCGCTGGCGTCGCCACGACGTCGCAACGACGTCCAGGTCAAAAGAGCCAGCCGTTTTCGGCTGTGTGGCAACGTGGTCGAGACCGAGTCGAGATCGGATCGAGAAATGACACGCTAATCGATTGTGACGCGCCTCGTCGCTCGAGTCTCTTGCCTCGGTTTTGTGATCCGCTGCGGCGGCTTTTGCATATGGATTGTGGGATCATGGCCATGATATTTACCCAGCTCCTCTCTTTTTTTACAGACTACATTCACCGAGGCATCACGCGCGCTCTACCAGGCGCTCGAAGGTCGAGCGGGACTAGGCGCCGTCACCATTCTTCTCCCGGACTCGTGGTCGGACAGTTGTGTGCCGACCGGCGCCGAGGGGGCATCCATCGGCTCATCGGACGGCGAGGTGCCCGATGTGTATCTGCAGACCCCGCAGCCGGCCCGGGGATCCTATTTGTGGACCCAGCAGTCCCGGGCATGCAGCCAGCCCGGGGACCTGATCAACGTCGCCTACCCACTCCTGGAGACGCCGCCAGCGGATCTGGGACGAAGACTCGCTCGCGAAATCACCAAGTACCGTTACGGTGTGTTTGATGAAGCTGGCTACGCGGACGACCCCGTTTACCCCGCGTGCTTCCGTGGGGATGCCACCGACAGACAAAGGCTTACGGGATGCTCGGACTTGCCTCTGGAGGCGGACGCTGGTATGTGCGAGGCGCTCCGCAGGGGGGTCAACGTGAACGTGTCAGCCGCCGTCCAGCCGTCCGCGAGGACTTCGCTCATGTTCTCCGCCGCGCCCCCTCAAGTGATCCGCTTTTGCGACGCTTCTTCGCACGACAGGCTCGCTCCCACCAAGCAGAATCTCCTCTGTGGCCGGCGCTCCATCATGGAGGTGATCGATGCCCATCCCGATTTCGCCGAGGCCGACTCCGTGGCTAACACGACCAGCCCGCCGATCACCACCTTCACTTACAAGCGCCAGATGTTGACGCGTTACGTGTTGGTGATCGAAGACACTAAGGACATGCAAGTCCGGGATTCCTGGATGTTCCTGCGCACGGCGGTGCGCAAATGGGTGAACCTTGACCTATCCGGCAATTCAGAGGCTGGACTCGTGTTGGTCAATGACTCGGCGTCCACGCGTTTGGTTGGCCTGACTTCACTGCAGAGTCAGCAGGCACGCGGGCTCGTATCCTCGAACCTGCCTTACACGCCGGGCGACTCGCACGCGCCAGCCTGCCTGGACTGCGGCATTCGAGAAGCCCTGCAAATGCTCGCGGAACGCAAGCAGTTCGTCGGGCCGGCGGCTCAAGTGATCGTGGTGATCGCGCCGGGCGCCGACGCCGCGGCGGCCGCGCCGAGCGGCGCGCTGGCCGCGGCGGCAGCTGCCGCCGCCGCCGCCAGGGTAGCCATCGCGACGATCAACTACCCCGCCGTGTTGCGAGCGGCGCCTCTTGACTCGCTTGCCGCTGCCACCGGCGCCCCGGCCTTCACGGTTCCGGAGCGTGGCCACAACATGGCATCATCATTGCTCGACACCTATTTCCGGTTATCTACCGCGATGGCCGCTGTCGCCACTCGCTATTTCCAGGGCCACCCGAACGCCCTGCCGGTCGAAATCCATCGGCGCGAGCTGACCGACGCGGCGACCGCCTCGCGCGGCGCCGTCACAGGAAGCTTTGTTTTGGAGGAGGGCCTCGGCTCTCCGGCACGTTTCGCCGTTTACACGTACAACACGGAGAATCCTCTGCTGCGAGGTGTGACTCTGGTATCACCGAGCCAGCGTGTGTATTCAACGCGCTCGGAGACACTCATTTCTCTAAGAATGCTGACTGTCGCCGCCAACCTAAACGAGACAGGCACGTGGACCTACACAGTGGAGCGTTTCCCAGGCAATCCTCAACCACACGTAGTGCAAGTCATGGCGACGCCACGTTCCATACGGACCCCCGTCGTGCGGGCCCGTATGTGGACGTCGAAAACTCTCCCTCTCGTCCTGTACGTTGAAGTGACCCGCGGCGGTTCCCCGGTTCTGGGCGCGTCCGTCGAGGTGGTCGCCACCCGACCCGGCTTCAACGGGTCGGCGCCCTATCGGGAGGAGTTCTCTCTGCTCGACAACGGCGGAGGAGACCCGGACATCACCAAAGGAGACGGCGTGTACTCTCGTTACTTTAGCACGATCACGGGCAAAGCGGGGGCTTACACTTTCAACGTGGTTGTCGGTGACAACGGCAACACCGCCTACACGTGGAGAGATGACGAATCCGAGCCGGAGAACTCGGACGGAGCGTGCTGCGGCAGTGCCCTGAGGGTGACCGCCACGAGGCAACTCGTGCCCTTCCAGAGGACGTTGCCGCCCACCACGGTCTATCTGCCATCTGTCGAAGAGATGCTGGCCAGCGGTAACGCAGTCCCGGCGGGACGCGTCGGCGATCTCCGCGTTGAGATTCAGGCCGCCGAATTAAAGGCCCTCCTCTCGTGGACCGCTCCTGATCTAGGAGGCATGCCCGTGGCCAGGTACGAGGTCCTATTCGCCACGAGCCTCTCCGACCTCGTCGACGGCTTTGAGTCCGCGGCTCGCCCCTGGACTCACAATGTACCGTTCCCGTTGGCGCCCGGCTCCAAGTCATCCTTCACGCTCGATATGACTCGGGATTTGTCGCTGCTGGACCAACCCTTCTTCCTGGCGATGCGCGCTCACCCCGAGGCGTCGACGGGCGCCCCTCCGGGCCCCATGTCCAACTGGGTCCGTGTCCTGGTGCCAGCGCCGCCCCCGCCGCCTCCGCCGCCCCCGCCAACGCAGTCTCAGGACTCGGACGGCCCGTTGTGGTCCCAGGACGGCGCTGACTCCGCCGTGCCCCGCCTCGCCCACGGCCTGGACATAGGGCTGGAGCTCATACTCCCCGTGGTCGGCGGCATCGCGCTCCTCGCATTATGTCTCGGCGTTTACTGCTACTTATGTGTGTTGAGGCGCAGCCAGGACAGCTCGAGCAAGAAGAAGAAAACCGCAGCCGCCGCGGCCGCGGCTTCCGGAAATGGCAACTCCAACAGCGGTGGCGACTGGGCGTCTCTCGGCGGCTCCGTCGCCGTGCCGGTGAGCAATGACTCCCCGGGCCTCGATCAGAAGAAAAGACTGAGCATCTCTGAGATTCCTGCCCACAGCTCTCCCACCTCGAACGGCGCTCCCCCCTTGTCCATGACGCCCAACCCTGACGGCACCCTTCAGCGACCCCGCACCCTCAGCCCCTATCAGTCTTGGACCGCCTCCCAGCTCCTCCACGAGCACGAAAGGCGGCACAGCCCATACGGTGACGAGCACAACGTGTACTCAATTGACGCCTCGCCAGTCCACCACCAGCTGCCCGCCTACCAACCGCCCCAGCCCGGCTACGACGGCGGGGTGTACGCCGTCGACGGCTCTTACATGCAGCAGCATCCTCCTCCAGTCCCTCCGCTGCCCCACCTACGGTATCCGGAGGAAGCGCTCTACGGCGTCCAACAGCCTCAAATAATGGCGCCCCACTCGCCGCAACAGTATCCGCCAGCGCAAGTAGCTCCAAGCCAACAGCCTTCCAACGGCTACCTTAGGAACAACTGCCTGTTGCCGTTCAACCCCAGCCTGCAAGGCTCGCTAAGTTCGGTGAGCAGCGGGGACCGCAAGAAAAGGAACGTGACGATGGTGTAAGCCGGGCCCCACCCGGGGGACACCGCCGTTACGTACCGAACCCTAGGTCCGCCGGCTCTGTTCTAGTCACAGCTCTTCCCGGGGCCCTCTAATCCCGGCGGCCACAACGGCGGTTCCCGAATAAACAGACTGCCACATGCCACATTATTCGTGGTACTGTATTTTGTAAATAATTTTATGTTTTTATTTGTACAGAACCGTGTAATTTTTTGTATTATATTATCAATATTATTATAAATAATAATAAATGTGATTTGATCTCGACGTACATCGTTGCACCTCGTCATTAACCCTTTTATTCCTAGAGAAAAATCTGAAATCTAGGACAAAATCTCATAAAAAGGAAACGAGATATGAAAGGTAAAACAAGCAACGAGATATGTAAGATATTAAGTCTAGAAAAAGAGTAACCTATAAGGTATCGAAGATTGCATCACGACAGAGATGAGCAGTAAAACGACCGAAGAATGGAAACTGAAATTGAATAGCTATAAATAAGGAGACAAATAAAAGTTCGGGAGAAAAGTAGTTACAGAAGAGCCACGTCACGATGCCAAAGAAAAGTTAATTTACGTTAGACTAATACGAGATATTTGAGAAAGAATGCTAGAAATAAAACTGAAAGTAGGCTGAAGTAACGCAGCAAATACCGGTAAGTGTGCAAGAGAGAAAGCGGAAGGAAACTGGAAGCCAGGAGACCTTGAACTATGCAAGCTGAGCCCCGTTGTGAAGGTCTGTACGAATGCAACGCAAACTGAGACCGGGCGAGGCGGCAACGGGTTAAGAAAGCAATGCCAACTACAGAGACACAAAGCATAAATAATTTGACACCAACTGCACTTTCCTCTTTCCCCTTTTACGCAGATGCTTGTGCAACACATTTTGCGACGTTCTTTTTCCTTTTTGAACCACTTTCGCGGTCTGCGAACGCTCACTGTTTGCCTTTTTCATATCATTTATTTGCGTTTGAGTCATAATTCCACTTCGCGTATTAAAACTTCGGAGAATGTGCCGCTTTTCCGCTGAACAGCACTTATACTGCAATTCAGCAGAATTTAGAGTGCTACGCGATTCACAACCAACTGCGCCTTCAGAAAAGTATGAAAAATTAGTATTCCCCTCCTTTTTTTGTATGTCTGCCATAAGTGATGAAGCAATTCTGATTTAAATCGGTTTGTTAGCTTTAAAACCGTAGCTTGTTTTCATCCCTTTTGTTTAACTCACGACTAGAGGAAGGCCATCCTTGTAGACTGTAGAATTGAGTCTGGATTTTCCACCGCTTGTGTCTCACCTTGGGTCGCCAAGCAGAGCGAGGCCCAAGGCTTTACCAAACCTAACGGTTGCCAAGTCTGATGCTGCTTACCGGTGCTTTTTCGGAGGCAGCAGCCTGCCGTCAATGAGAGTAAACTGCATCAGGCTTGGCGATAGTGGAGCGGTGCAGAAGCGGGGCACTTTCGAAGCAAGGCACGTAACCAAACCTATTCTGTGCATCTCATTTATCCTCAATGTGAATGGATGGGTTGAACAAGCAGGGTGAAACATCGTGGTGGAAAAACCAGTCATAAAATCTGAGAGTAACGATAGCCCACTAGTATTAGATCATGTCGCAGCCGGTGTTTTATTATTATCTTTTAAGGCAGTTTTGCTTTCTAGGGTCAGGGTTCTATTTTATTTACATTTTATTTTAAGTGTGAGAGTACAGTATGGTTTGTTTTTCCCTTCGGGACTTCAATTAGCCTTGGCATCTGATATTTCTTTTAATTTTATTGAAATTCTATACACGGAAGTGGTGACGAAAAAACACATCGTCTCATGGCCTACTTAAAGGGATGGTTCTATGCCAGCAGAGTGCTTGTGTCGTCTTTGAAATTGAGAGCAGATGTTTTTCAGAAATGATATTGAACATTTTATATACTGTCGGCAATCCACTTGAATACAATAAACTTAAACAGCTTACAGTACGGTACAGTACATCTACCTTTAAACTTATTTATTTTGGTTTCATCATAGGGGAATATGTTAAATATCATTTATAGGAGCGGGGGTAAAAATTCTGAATAACTACTGGCGTCACGATAACATAACGTCATCTGCTTTAAAGGTTATTCTATGAGTTACATCCAGCGCTATCATACTGACGACATATTTTACTGTAACTGATTTTTGAGTTTGTTTCACTCAAAGCAATACGGCTGTACTTAAAATCCAATCCATACTTCATGTTGGAGATCAAATTAGCGAACTAGTTCTGTATCTGCTTAAAATCTAAAGCTATTAATCAGAGAGTCAACATCTGCAGCATTACTGCAATGTGCGCTGACGAGGAACAAGTTCATTTCATATTCATTTCTAGAAACCTACTTTTCGAGGAGCATAAATCTGTCGACATTGGAAGAAAGTCCCCGCGTCCTTGGCAGAGACCTGTCGCTTCTCCCCAAAATATATGGTTGATTCACACTCCAAGTGTCACAACGTTAAGCATCTTAACTGTTGCGCCGCTCACTAAAATCAAAATATGCCAAAATATGTCCGGGACCGGGTGTCGTCCCAGGTACCTCTGTTCGAGAGACCAGTTCCTCTAGTCCGAGTATGGAGCCCGTTATACGGACGAGGGAAGGGGGGGGGGAGGAGAGCGCGAACACCGCCAGCCAAACCGTCCACACATTCGAGATAGAGATCAATTCCTCGGAGCGTAGGAGCATAAAACCGAGGGGACAGGCCAAGTATATGAGCGTGCTTCATCTGATAAAAGAGTTCCTCACATTTTCGACGACTGACTTTGTTTTCACACTGAAATCTTGTCCCCCGAAAGTTGGTGGCAAGAGTTGTTCGTTTTAACAGGATCGCTAGAGGTCACTAGCTATGTGGCTGATGAGTCTGCATCAAGATGTTTCGATTGGTTGAAGCTGTTGATGAGGGCTCGTGCATTTTTGTACTTCCAGGTTTGACTAGCAGTAAAGTGAAGGAGGGCTAGTAATTTTTATTTCGGTTCCCTTTGGGATGAAATTTCCCTGGAGAGACCTTCCCACACGTAAAGTAGGCGCTTTTTGTGGTCTGATTCAAATGATGAGGCAGGTGGGCCTTGGAGAGTTAAGTCATGCTGGGCTGACTTTGGATCGAGGTTTAGTTGAACTTATCAACTTAAAACTAGGGCAGCTTAATGATAAGGTTAGTAAAGTGACCGATTCGTCACACAGCGGTACCTGCGCCGGTCGAGCATCATGCGGTATTTTAATGGAAAATTTATTTAAATTTTGGACTTAGTTCATGGAAAATGGAGATTGCGACACTCAAAGTTCGTCTTCTGGGACCGTATTAATTAATGGCCCCTTGTTATGTGTTTGAAAATTATTTTACTCTGTTTTGAGAGCCATAAAAAATACCAGCCGGAAGTATTTGTTAAGTGAACTGTAACAGACCATTCGCCTGGGATCTGAAGCATCTGAGCCACGGTTTGTTATGCTCGAAATCTCTGATCATCCTAGACCAAGTATTTTAGAAAAAAAATGGGAGATGTGAGAGAAGTTAGCAAGTCAACGACCAGAACGGAATATGGCAGCGTGGTTTGCGAATCCGCATCGATTAGTCCAGATTTTCCTCTTATTGAATAGTTAATAATTTGTCTTCGAAACGACAGTTCAATAATGTTTAGAGAATAATAATTTGTCGCTTTACTTGAAGCAAATTTTGCCCCCCCTGCTATTTTTTCAGCATTTTTTTACTATTTCATCCGAATAGTACTCACAAAAAGCTGATTCTCGGAGGGGGGGGGGAGCGAAAATATTATTACTTCAATAAAAAAAATATTATTATATTTCTTTTTAAAAAATAGGTTACGGAATTATCATCGACGATGATTTGAGGTCCTACTGATTACAAGTTCTGGCACGACATAGATTTTTTTTTCATAATGACATTTGTTGAAGTAATATGAAACCTTCTTGCTCTCGTGTGTTCCACCTTTTGTCGCGAACCCGAGTGGAGCCAGGCACTTCCCAGGTTGGGCAAATTGAGATTATTTTTTGTGCTCTGTGCCTAACTTCTCCCATCTTGGTGACAAGGGTGAAACACAAGAGGTAGGAACGGCCACCTTCCAACAAAGTGGACATAAATTCAGAGAGCGTCTTTCGTGCGATAATGCCGACTTTGTACATCGACTGACGGGGTAGCTAGGCTGTCATTTATTCCCGTCCGCGTTGAAAATTAATTTCTGACATGGGCATCTTGTTAGGTAGGCAACTGTTGATGCATCTAATTGTCACATTGTCATCTGTGAAACGAATCGATCCTGACGTTGGTAATAAACTGATATAAGTGTTTGGGGCTTTCTGTCCGTCCAGCGCTGACACCAAGTTCGAATTGAGGTCAAAGTTGAAACGCTATCAGTGGCCCCTTCCATTTGCAAGATGACATTCCTTTCACTGAAAGATCAAAGTGGTTCACCTCAACTTTCTGTGAGATCAGAGGTTTTCCCGACCTCTTAGAATTTTAACGAAATCGTTTCGGACTTTAGTACGTGCCTTCAAATCTGAAAACTCGGCACGCAGGAGCAATACAAGTTACAAGTTTCCGGTCAACAACGAAATCTACGTGTGTGCGTCTCTCTTGCAAAGCCAAAACACAACACACCCACAAAAATAAAATTAAAAAATAAATAAATAAAAGGTAATCGGCCCAAAAAATAATCTTGAGCACAGTTTTTAAAAAGAAATCTTAATCATCTTTCAAGTTTCTTTTGGGTCAACCCCCTTGAGGAATCCATTTAAACATGTGAAAAAATAGAAGTTCCGTAAAAGAAAAAACTTCCTGATATTGGCTATGCAGTTGAAAGTTTGTGGTGATAGTTTTACAACTCCTTTTTGATTGAAAACCTAAACGAATGTATACCAGCATTTCCTTTTATTAGGTGTATTTTGTTGTTTTCTTTCTCGTTATAAATAACGGACCTCCCATCCCATACACCCGACGGTCCATTTAATAAATTTATACATTCAAACTTTTTAACGTGCGTTTTGTACTCTGCCCCATATAACCGCGTTCTTGACATTTGCGGAGCGTTCAAGTCTCTCAATGTAAATGCATGTCGGGTCAATAGCAACACCCTAGCTATAAAAAAAGAATATTGAATACGAATTTTCCTTTTCCTTTTTTTAAAGCAGGCTAGATAAGTTGGAATGGGCAAACATTTATTGTTTTCGTAATTCCAAAATGAGTCTTTTTTTCCCCCTCCAACGAATTTTGGGAAATTTGTCCAGTGTGCATTCGGAGTGCAACTGGTTCAGTTCCATTCCCATAATCAGTTTGTTTTTGACTTCGTACCAAAACGAGATTTTTCCTCTCGATCCCTGTTTTATGCCAAAGGAAAAAAAGGAGAGAAAATGAGAAAGCTTTCGTTACCATAAGAGTGATGCGATGGTCCCCGATTTATGAGCATGTCGAAACTAGTAAAAAGTATTCGCCATTAACGACACCCCGCGAATCGAATAACAGAACAGAGACACGGCCCCATAGAATGGCCATGAAAATCGGAGGAGTGTGAGAAGCGGCATATACTGTCACGGCCCGTTGTAAGCCAGTCAAGTCTATGGCGATGGCGGGGTCAGAGATCACGGACTGAGAACTGAACTGGCTAAGCACTCCACTCGCATCAGTCGAGCTATCAGCGTAAGTGCCCGATACCGGTACTCATCGTATATCTCACAAAGCGCGTCCAGAATTTTAACTCGTCAATTCTGAATATTGAACACTCACTGTATTTGAAAGACGGAATTATCCACCTCTGTGTTCCACCTTTCGTCGCCAAGCCGACTGAAGCGACGCTCGTCTTATAACCTAACTTAACCTAGCTTAACCTAACCGAAAGGTATCCAAACTGAGCGGAACGGTAGCGAAGCAAAGTCAAGTCAAATGTATCCCTAACATTACCAAACCTTCGCAGTTTTTTTGTCGTGAGTCCTCATAATGTAATGAAAGAATAAACCAGGATAGAACACAAGAGGTAGAAAATTTTCGTAAAATTTACAGTGCTGTTTTGTGTTAAATGGTTCCCAATAGTGTCTTGCCCTGAAACTGGTTAGTCCATTAGGGACACGCCTCTGCCGCATACTTATGAACTAGGACTTAGTTTGCTGAAAAAAAGCCCACCGCTTTATGCAAATTGTGTAAAAGAGGATGAGGTGTTTGTAGGCCAGAGACAATATAAACGCGAAATTTCGGGATTTGAAGGTAGTTTTTTCTAACGTCTAAGTCCCCAATCATAAGGTGACAATAATTTTTCTTCTTTTTTGCGAACCGTGTTCTTATCGAAACGGCCGACTTTTCTTGGTTGTAAAATTCATAGTGCACCTTTAGAAAAAAAAAGAGGGGGGATTCGTTTTAGACACTGGTAAGTAAAGCTCTGGCTAGAAAATAGGTTCATGAATTAATTTTCGATTTTGTTGAAGGAAAAAGAAGTATTTGATAAGTTTCAAAGAAAGCAATTACTACTTCTCGTGTTACCTTCAATTTCATTGTAGGGATTAACGCAACGACAGTTTCCTCCCGTCTCGGCCTATTGCTAAGCGTAATGCCGCTTACTTTCGTAGGTGCCATGTGCCTCGCGTCGCTTAGTTTGAAGACGAATGATAGAAAACGAGGGATAAAATGCAAACTTTACAATTTAGTGCAGGCTGATTTTCTTAGTGGGAAGCCGACCATACGATTGATTTGGCTTGTTTAAATAGCTGGCGGAAATATCTCGTAACCGCCCTCTTAACCGATCAAATAATTTAAGCAGAATCGCCAGAAAAGAAAACAGAGCAGGTAGGAAAAGTCAAACTCTTCTCCCATTCTCTTGAAAGGTATTCTTGGGACTATTTGTGTGTGTGGTCTAAAAATGTTGATTGTAGACTAACAAAGTCCTTCCCTTCCTTTGCAAGCACGGCCTTCGGATGCATATTTACTTTGCGAACTGGAGGCATGTAACAACGTTTCTGCCCTTCACGGAGGGCTGCTTCTCTCACGGCATAATTATTCTCGGAAATTAGGTGATAACTTCTTGATTAGTATGCTAATGAAAACTACAAAAATGTGATTGGTTATTTCAGCGGTTCAAAGGAAAAGCCTTTGTAAGGACGCCGTGTCGGAATAGCTAGTGTTGAAATCTGATTAAATGCTCACTGGAACCACCAAAAATCTCCGAGTTAGAAGACAATTCTTAAAAAGGCTTTGTCACATTTCGGGGCTTATTCGTTTTTTTTTGTAGTATTTTATACCCTCTTTTTTGTCCTTCTCAAAGTTATCTATGATAGAAAGAAACCTGTGGCTTATTTTGGTCGCGATGGGTAGTCAAGGCGCAGATATTCATCTTAAATGTAAAAATATTCGGCAGAAGTCAATATTTTTTTTCGTTGTCATTGAAACCGATTCAGAGTATTTCTGTGACTGCTCTTTTCTCAAAAAACAGCAGGAATATTTTGTGTATACGACGCCGGCATTTACAAACGTAGGAGTGAATAATATTTTCGCAGTCTTGCCCGATGGAAAAAAAGGTCCTTTACAACCTTAAGATTCTAAGGGATTATATCCAAAAAAAGAAAAACTTCTATATAATTCTTTATGAATTGTCCATTTACTACAGAGTTTTATAGAATTATATCTCTATAATCC
>Ga0058701_10002522_pt1 | contig 13943 bp, 13 predicted proteins | sample AgamicOrMae_FD_97039 | JGI IMG/M metagenome (GOLD analysis project Ga0058701, IMG submission 97039) | Agave microbial communities from Guanajuato, Mexico - Or.Ma.e | ecosystem: Host-associated > Plants > Phyllosphere > Phylloplane/Leaf | place: Guanajuato, Mexico | collected 2012-06-04 | reverse complement strand
CAAATATTTTTTTGTGGATTTTTTTTTGTTTTGTGTGGTGTTTTTTTTTTTTTTTTTTTTTTTTTAAAAAATGAACATTTTTAACATCCAAAATTCTGATTTTCCCTCTTTTTTCCTTTTCTTTTTAAGGTGTAGGAGGCTGTTTGCGAGTATTCAACATAACGCCTTCCGAGAAGGTTTTGGACGAGTTGATTTTCAGCTCCCATAATTTACGAGGCATAAGCTGCGGACAAGGAGGCAATATAATAGTTTACGGATCTAGAGAAATCGCTGTAATAAATATCAGTAGCGAGGATTCACCCAAGTATGTAAAACAATGAGCTCCATTCTCTCGAGTCGCTTCTGTAGTGTTGATGTAACGTTTTCTGTTTCAGGTTAACGATTATAAAACGTCGAATATTCGATGATTGGATTTTAACAGCAAACTGGGACGCAGATCCTGAGAGTATCGTTGCTGTCAGTGCCCACAATGTTGCTTGGTCCTGGAATTGGGACAAGGACGTTTTGGTCCGCACCTCGTGTGTTGAAAAATGCATGTTGTATCCTTGTAAACAGAGAACTTTTTTTTTGACATTCTATTAGAGGCTTGATGCCTCTGACACCCTAAGGGTTTTTTCTTTTCTCCTTTTTTTAAAGTTAAAATATGAAAAAAAAAATGCTTTGCTTGTTATGACCTTACATCTTCTCGTAGATATTGCGCTTTGGTAACACCGGAACCGTGGAAAAAGAGTGCTGTATTGGGAGGAACAGTTTTTAAAGAAGTTGTGGTATGGTGTCCAGGGAGTGAGGATGATTGGGACAAAAAAGTTTTACATCGTTTGCACGGGCATAATGTGAGTATTTAAGGTTTCGCTCATTCAGTTGTTGCATCAGATATCTAACCAGCTTTTCATTTTTTTTACATGTATGTTTTTTTAGGGTGTATTATTTTCAATTAATTACGACCAGACCACGAATTTAATCAGCACAACATCGGATGACAGAAGTGTGCGGTTATGGAAAGTGAATTTTCCCGTGGAAAATAACACGTCGTTATCGCACTGGGAAAAAGCAACAATCACTCACCTTTACGTGTTGTACGCCCACACAGCGCGAGTCTGGCAAAGTTTACTTCTAGATCGCACCGTTGTCAGCGTTGGAGAGGTAAATCTTTGCACTGCCGACACTCTAGATTCTAACCTTTCGCTTGTGTTGCGGTATACGTTTATTTTACGTAAATATTTAAACTATTAGTGTCCACAAAATGCTTAAAACTTAAAACCGAAAAAACGAAGAAATGAGCGGAGATTTTTTTTTCAATCATAAAATTTTATTAAACAGCATATTGAAATACACAAACTTTTCTTTTTAAATCAAGTCAAGGTGGCATTTTTCCAAAAAATAATAAAAAAATCGTGAATTTAAGTAACGATTTTTGCTGCTCAATGATTAAATGACGCGGTCAAAAAAAAGCATATGTTGTGATGAATTTAACTGAGGAGGAGACAATTTATTGCACCATTTTTTTTCCTGTCAGTTAACAACTGTTTTCAATGAAATCTCAACCTAATTTTTCTCAGGATTCGCATCTGTGTGTTTGGAATTATGACGGAAAACTTATACATAAATGGAAAATTCACCAAGGCGCCTGTGTCTGGACCGTAGATTACAACGCAAATTTGAAAGTTTTGGTAAGAAAGTGACCTTTATTTATTTATCAGGAGATAAAACCAATTCAGTCCTGCCAACTTTTTTTTTTCTAGGTAACAGGTGGTAGCGATGGCGCTATCTGCACATGGCCCTTGGATCTCCACCTGCCCAACGCAGCTGCCCTGCATTCTTCTCATCTTCTCAACGGCAACCCGCGTCGTTTAGTTTTGCTGCGTGCGGGCGGAATAGTTTGTGTCACTGACGCCGGCATTTTGTATAAAAGCGATGACAAAGGCGTTTCGTGGCACGAAATTTATAAAGATTCTCAGTTCGCCAATTATTGTTTATTAGGAATATCTCCCGATAGAAGAAAACTATCTCTGGCTTCTCTCAAAGGAAAACTAGTCATACTCGTAGGTAATAAGCATCTTTTTTATCTTTGAAAAAAATATTATTTACGGAAGAAAATGCTTTTTCACTTTATGAAAATTTTATGTTGCTGCAAAAAAAAAAAATCTTTGTTGCAGCATATTCTACTTTTGCGAAATATTTTTTTTGCGAGTTCGTTAACATATTTTTCGTCCATTATTTTCGAGATAAGATGACAAATTGATCGTCATTTTTTCCCCAGAAAACGGAAATTCGTGGAAACCAGTTATCAGCTGGCAAGTATCGGTCGGGAAAGTCTTCGCTTGCATGTGGCTGACGGCCGAAATTATTTTAACGTGCGCAGTCGATGGTCTGATGCCAGTGTGGTCATTCAACCGAAAAGGTATGTCATTTCAAGGGAGAAAGTCTCCTGATCTTGTGCATTCTAAAAATAGGAAATTCTGTCCATCATTTCAGCTCGGATTGGTCACAGAATAAGGTTATATTTTTACGCATACTGAAACCAGTTTCTTGCTAATTTTGAAGTATCGAAAAAAAAATGTTGCGGGTGCGATTTCGTTTCAAGCTGGGGAAATCCAAACGACCGTAAAACAATACTTAAAAGACGGGAATTTATTAAAAGCGGGTTGCAAACTAGTCTCACTGTCATCAAAAGTCATTTAAACAATCATGAAAGCTAGAAAAAATTGTTGTCATTCTTACATCCTAAAATTTAAAATCTAGTTGTTTCAATTTAAAAAAAAGAACACTGTCACAACGCAAATTATAAGTATTTTTCTTCTTTGCATTCAATATAATATCCCTTTTGAATAGTTTTTATCAAGAAAGGATTTCCTATAAACGACCTTTTGACACTACACATCAAGAAAACGTTGTATTTGAAGTGCAAGTAAATTTGTTTTTCTATTAAACTTTATGACAAAGCCTTCTGGATAGGACTGCGTTAATATCCATCGCCATAAACATCGTAATTTTATTTCAGGCAAAAAAGGTCACGAGCTTGCGTTGATCCATACGTTATTCTTGCCTCCATCAAAAGAGCGGTTCCCCACTTCCGCCGCTTATGTGGTTCACAACGAAATCTCCTGGATTGTTTGCGGAGACCGAGTGGGATCTCTACATTTATACCGCCTCGAAAAGTCTCCTAAGGTGTGTCTTTCAGGTGTGCTACCTGAGTGAAGAATCAGAAAAAAAAATGCCCCATCGGAACTAACGTTTCTATCCTTTTTTTTCCGCAGCATTTTTTGGGTGATCCACCCGTTGACTCTTTAAATCGAATCCATGGGTGCCTTGGAACCACTAGTGTTACTTGTTTGAGTGGTAATCGCATTTTATCTACTGGAAGAGATGGGTGCGTTCGAGATGTCGCTATCGACTCCTCTGGTAAACTGGTGGTTAGGACGTGTACTCGTCTACCAATGGACTGGGTTGCAGGAATCCTATATTCTGTTGATTGTCAGCATCAGCTTGCTATTTGTTACAAAGAGGTACGTCGAAAACTGAAACCCGCTCATAAAACCGTTTCGAAGTATGGTTTCCGCCTTAAACCTTAACAGCACATAGTATTTGGAGTGAAAATTAGCTTAAGAAAAAGTGGAAGGATTTTTTTCCATTATAATACGCAAGTTTAGCTTTTGGGAAATGCTTGAATTATTAGATTTCAGGTTTCCAGAGGGATGATATTTTTGAAATTGTGACAATTTTGAACTGGAAAGATCCTCTAAATTATATTTTCTTTTTGTTTCCGAACGGCATCGCTGGGCGGTAGTGGGTTAATAGAAAACATGAAAGGTCGGAGCACCAGGTGGAACACGAACTGGTGGAACGCAAGGCGTGGAAAACGCAACCTCTCATCGTGTATAATCGGCAACGAGTACGCTATTTTAATGAAGATTTGGACCTGCTTTTTTTTCCAGAGCGATTTCATTGTTTGGGCTGTGAAGGAAAGACGACCTGTAGTTCAAGTGTGGTGTGCCGGAGGGCATCGCTCGTTGGATTGCATTATTCACGAAGGTGATTTGCGAGTGGCGTTCGTGCAGAACAAGATGGTGTGGGGCGGCAGCTGGCCGATTGAAATGAAGTTACGGCCAAGTCTTCAGGTGAGCGCAGCGTCCGAACAAGCGAGGAAGTCTTCGTTATTTTCCCGCGTAATAGTTTGGCGTTTGAAATTTCCAGGCAGGTCTCCATCCGCGGGAAATAAATTGCGCGTACCTGACCAACCCGGCGGATTTCTCGAGTGGCCATAAGTGGGTCTTCACGGGCGGTGAGGATGCAACGATTCGACTTTTATCTGTTTCGTGGTAGGTTCATGATTCCCGCCCAATTTCGACCTAACACCTCTTGGCAAATTTGCCGAAACCTAACCTAACCAAGGTTAGGAGACCCAATCTAATCTAACCAAGGTTAGGAGACCCAACCTAACCTAACCAAGGTTAGGAGATCCAACCTAACCTAGGTTAACATAACCTACGCGACTGCAGGTCGTTAATCAAAATATAAACAAATTAAAAAAATCACGGACGTGTGAGAGTTTCTTGTCTTGTTAGCTCGCAGGCTGAAGCGGTGAAAGTTAAGGAGGAGGCAGTTTTGAGCGGACATATATCGAGTATACGAGCGATATCGATGGTAAATCATCCGAAAATCGGTCGGCTGCTGTTTTCGGCAGGCGGCCGTGCTCAGCTCAAAGCGTGGCAGTTCGTCGACGGGAAAGGTGCAGTATTCATTTGACCCAAACAATCGTCACTGTTCTGAGTTACGTAAAGGAATTCGTCTCTTTTTCCGTAGATGTCTACTGCAGCGAGATTTCTAGTCACATGTTAATGGGGTCGGACAAACGGAAATCAAATAGCGAACCAACAATGGACCCGGAAACAAGGTATATGAGCATATCTTGCCTTCTCAGGCAAACAGATATTCTCATACTTGCTGGCTGCTCGGATGGATTCGTGAGGTAAATGTTGTACGGTTTCTTGTCACGGCAGAGCCCGAGGGCGAGTTTTAGCGGAGGCCAAGTGGTTTATTCGCCAGGAGGGGAGCATTGATTTCATTTCAATTGAATATCAAAAATAATGCTTGGCAATCGCAGACTTAAGATAATCTGAGGTATATTGCAAACCTAGTTTTACTTTAGGTATTGCAAACCGGAGTTAATGCAAGATGTATGTCATACAGAGGTTAACTGAAGCTAAGTATTTCACAAGGTTCCTCTTTCTTTCCTATCATTTGTACCTCCTTTCTTCCTCATTTTTTCCACTTTCTTCTTTCTGCGGGTGGGGAGGCCCACGAACCCCTGGCCCGCCCCTGTGGATCTACCGTATGGTAAATTGTAACATGAAAACATGAAGGAATTCCGTAGTTTGTAATTCCCAAGCTAGCCCGTGTTTCTTTCCTTTTTCAGAATTCTCGAATTCCGGTCGAATCCAGCGTCGTTCCGAGTTATAGCCGAAAACGATTTCCATGGCAAATGTGTGTTGTCAACTTCAACCATCCGACTTTTCGACGGTCGAACTCTTCTCCTTACTTCTTCCACGGACGGCCACATCGCCCTTTGGAATCTCTCTTCCTTCCTCTCTCACGGAGACGGGAATGGTGTAAATAAACCCGTTTTTGAGCCTTTTTGGAATGTGCTGGTGCATCAGACTGGAGTCAACGCCGTAGATGTCACCACCATCGATCGTAACGTTGTCGTAGCCAGTGGTGGTGATGATAGCAGTGTTGTCTTGACTGTCCTGGAGTGGGAAACGGAGTATCCTTGCCCGAGCATTGCCTTCCAAAAGAGGAACGGGCTAGCTCATTCCGCTCAAGTCACAGGTTAGTAATTTAAGAAAACACCTTGTACGCTGCCTTTTATGAAAAAAATGGTCGCCTGATTTCGGCATCTGTTTCCTTGAGCTTGGAGAACAATCAGAGTGTGATTTTTGTTGTGTATACAGGTGTTCGCTTAGTTGGGAACGTTGTCGTAACTTCGTCCACCGATCAGCGTGTTACTTTGTGGCGATGGTCCCTCAAAAACGGTATAAGCTGTGATATTCTCATGCAGTACTTGAGTAGCGTTGCGGACTTGCAAGATCTTCAAGTGTGGCTAGACGGGTAAGTCTCGTAAGATTTCTGTGTACTCTGTTTTTACGGTTGTATTCTCCACCTCTTTCGTTGTACCCTGGTGCAACCTTTCATTGCATCATGAGGATTCCGTTCGGTAAACCTGGGCCATCAAGGTTTCATGTCTTGTGCCTGGCTTCGCTAGGCTATCACCAAGCTCCGATGGTATTTACCTTAAAGGTGGAACCCAAGAGGTAGAAAATTCAACCTTTTAACCTTATCGGTGTTGTGTATTCGGTTTACACTTAACTGTTGCTGATTTAATATCGCAGGGAACATCTCTACGAGCTTGTCGTGGGACGTGGAATGCAAGTCTTGAGAGTCAACGTAATCGGAAGATAATATTTCCTGGAATAAAATATTCCTCCCTCAGGAGCTTCGTCAATCATCTGTATATAAACGCCCTGTTATCATATATTTTTTAAGCAATTTTTCTGGTGAATTTTGGAGGGTTACTTTTTGAAACTGTTTTATGTTCATACACGTTTTATAAGAATATTATGAAATTATTTAAGTGGATGTGTTCTATGAACACCCCCTTCCAAAAAATAAATAAAAAAATACTGAGCGATTGGAGCTGCCTATTACTTAGGAAAAATCGTGGTGTGGATTCTTGTGCTGGGAAACGCGCATTTTTTGATGGTACCTATTCGGGTGAAGAACCGCTTTTCCCCCCTCAATTTTAGAATTTATTTGTTATGTAAAGAACTTTCTCGAGTAACGGGAAGTGAAATATTCTGAAATGGTAAGGTAGTACTAAACGATGCAAATATCGCGCGACTCAAATTCCGCGAGGGTTTGATCGCGAAGCGCTTTGAACTCATCATTGAAAGAACGGAATCATTCGAAGATCATTATGATTTTTCTATTATCATGTAATCATTAGTGGGGTGTCCTATTCAAGAAGTCTCGTAAAGAAAAAAGTTCATATTAGAGGGATTACATGTGCTACGAAACACGCTTTGAAAAGTCTGAAATACCGAGAAGCACGTATAGGTACCTTCCGTAACGCCTCCGAAAGACCTACTTCCACGTTTTGATCTTTTCGAAAGACTTGGAACGTTGTTTTGCTACGGTGAAGCATTAGCTTATTCTTGACAGTTCCGGGTGTGATTTAAAATCTCCCGCCATATGGCTGCTCGGTGTCCTGCATTCGATTCTCTCGATCCCATCTTATTTCAGGCATTTAATGGTAAACTCGTGGTCCTAAAGTAAATTCCCTTCATTTTTTCCTTTTGAAAACGCAAATTTAGCCTTAATAATACAAAAAAGATCGAAAATACGCCTAAAATTGTTAGTAAAATCTACAAAAGGCGGTGCATCAATAAAAACAACACAACCTCTGAGCGCAAGCGTCTGCTTCGTTCTGCTCTTTCAGTTCCTCTTCGCTCCGCACCGTAATAAAAATTTTACGGGATATCGTACATATTTATACGTGAAAAACATGTCAACTCTTGCTACAGCCTTATCAATTGGAGGTACCCGATCATCGGGTGCCCCCGTTCGAACTCAAAATGGTGAGTTTTCAGAGGTATCTCCTCTTGGAACCGTAAATTATTATCCTCAATTAAGGTGTTGCTTTGTTATTTGCCAAAGTCGTACCACGCGGTGTAGGGCCCTGGTTACCGACAGCATCAACTTTCCTTTTTCATATTCGATGTAATGTCACTACTTTGATCTAAAACACGTTCGGAATTATTTTACTGCGAGTTTTCAATGTCTATTCTGATTTATGGAGCTTGGTTGATCGTCGAGAGGTTGTACCGCTGCCGGCAGTGTCGCCTTTCTTATTAAGTTTCTTCCTTGCCGTTATTGACGACTAAATTTTGGTGCTGGCAAACGCAAACGTTTCTTTGCCTATAGAATCTTTCAAGCTCAGATGATCTACTTGTGAAGTCATTCAGTAGAAGTTGCCCTCATGCCTTTTGAGGTTATGTTGGTCATGTGAGTCATTTTGGAGCATCCAGTCTTGCATTGGTTATGAGATAGAATGCAATTGTTTACCGCCAGATTTTAGTCTGCGCTTGGCATGTTTATGGAAGAACGAATCTTTACTTGGTAAACGTTTCATCTTGATGGTTGAACATCTATGATAATGACATTTGCCAGTGGGCAGGTAGGCATTAGTAATGCCTTTTTTGGTTTTGATTAAAATATATTCTTTGTGAGTTTAATAAAATGAGGCTTATGACAAGGGTAATGTTTTTGTTAGGTCACCACAGCTCTTCTATTATTAGGTTGAAATCACTGTTAATTGATTGTCATCATTAGACTTGCATCTCTCATATGTCAAGTTGGAATTCCACTGCATGTTTTTGCCACACTCAGTTTTCCAATTATTGGTTGTCTGGGTTTCCTGTGTACTAAACTTTAAATTTTTGTTCCAGTTTTGGCTGCAAGCTCCATTGCAAATATTGTCAAAAGTTCACTGGGACCGGTTGGGCTGGACAAGATGTTGGTAGATGACATAGGTGTAAGTTGTGTTATCTTTTTAGGAGATAATAATAATATCCTCCCTAAGTCTCTTGAGTACTAAGTAAATCAAGTTGTTATATGATCATTTTGCTTTTTAGGATGTAACAATTACGAATGATGGTGCCACTATTCTAAAATTGTTGGAAGTTGAACACCCTGCAGCTCGAGTGTTGGTGGAATTGGCACAACTTCAGGATTCTGAAGTAGGAGATGGAACCACATCAGTGGTAAGAAATCAAAGTCCAAATTTTAACACAGTTCTTGTTTCTTAAATTTGAAAAACCTAATTGACTTTGTTTCTGTTTTAGGTTATTATTGCAGCAGAACTCCTTAAAAATGCTGATGAGCTGGTCAAGCAGAAAATTCACCCTACTTCCATTATCAGTGGCTACAGGCTTGCGTGCAAGTAAGTTGAAGGTTAATAGGGATCCGTTAACCGCAGGGCTTTTTTAACATCTTTGTATTTTTCAGGGAAGCTTGCAAATACATTCAAGCGAATCTTACTATGACAGTAGACGAGCTGGGTAGGGAATGCCTCATCAATGCTGCAAAGACCTCCATGTCAAGCAAACTTATTGGTGCAGACTCAGATTTCTTTGCCAGTATGGTTGTTGATGCTGCGCAAGCTATTTGTGTGAAAGATTCCAAAGGGAGCTGCCTGTATCCTATTAACGCCGTCAATGTATTGAAGGCCCACGGTAGAAGCGCTCGGGAGAGTATTCTGGTCCATGGATATGCTTTGAACTGCACAGTAGCTTCACAAGGTAAGTTAATCTTGAGCCGCTTCTTCGGGAGCTTTACCCGTTATTTATTTGTACCCTTATTTTTATTTTCTCTTCTTGTTTCAGCTATGCCTAAGAAGATAACAAACGCGAAAATTGCTTGTTTGGACTTCTCACTGCAGAAAGCCAAGATGAAGTTGGGAGTGCAGGTAATGAAGGGAGCAACAGCAACAATTAAATTTCAAGTGGGATTGTGTCTTTATTGTTGTTTTTGTGTTGATAGGTGCTCGTTACGGACCCCACGAAGCTGGAAGCCATTAGGGACCGTGAATCCGACATCACTAAGGAGAGGATACAGAAGATCTTGTCTGCTGGTGTCAATGTTGTCCTCGTTACAGGAGGAATAGATGACTTGTGCCTTAAGGTAAGTTTTCTTAAAGAGTGGCTTTTTTCCATCCCAAAGGAGCTCTACCCAAAGCTCTTAATCTCTGAGGGATGAAGAAAATAATACCGTATTGGTTTTTTTACTGGGACTTATCTTTTCATTCCAATGTGCTAATCCGCTTTTTTGTCAATGAGTAAATATGGAATTAAAAGGATTATAAGACCGTCAAATTCTATAAATTATGTCTTTTAATATTTTATTAACCCACTACCGCCCAGCGATACCTTTCGGAATCAGAAAAAAATATGTTAGGGTATCTTTTCAGTTCAGTATTTTCTTAATTCGAAAAATATCACCCCTCTGGAAACTTGAAATTTAATAATTTAGGCCTTTTTCTAAGTATTGAATTTTTTATTTTAATGGATAAAAATCCTTCCTATTTCTCCTAAGCTAAATTTCATTCCAAATATTTTGGGCTGTTGTGGGTTAAATATTAAAAAATTCTCGTTTGTGAAATGGTGCTGTCTCCGAACGGCATCTTTAGGTGATAAAAGGTTAAATTAGGTTAAGCGGGATGCCGTTTTATCAGTAAATCGTTCAATTTTTAAAAACTGTTTGACATCATTTGATATATGATCAGTGTTTTAAGATGCGCTCATCCTTATGGCATGTATTGTGAAAATCGGATATTGAGGGTTTGCTCGGGCATAAATTGGCTAATTTGGCCCGAATACTTTCTGCATTTTTTTTTTTGGCTAAATTCGCCTAGTGGTTTTACAACTTGCTGCAAATTCCAATTTCAGTATTTCGTCGAATCTGGAGCTATGGCTGTCCGCCGTGTCAAGAAGTCCGATCTGAAGAGGATAGCCAAGGCCACGGGAGCGTCTTATTTAACTTCTCTCACGAACATGGAAGGTAAGTCCTTCCTACTGAAACCACGAATAACTTTTTCCGTTTGTCAGCGAATTCTATTGACTCTTTCTTGCATCGTCCACTTTGACATTTCTTTCGAAATGATAGACTTCCTGACCTTCTGAGTATTCGTGAAAAAGATTTTGCGAAATTGTGGTTTGGCAGTTTTAGTTGCGTGAGAAGCTTGAGTTTCTTAAACATTCCGTAGTACATTATTGATTGCCTTTTTGTTTGTTCCAGGTGAAGAGACCTTCGATGCCAGCTTCGTCGGTGAAGCCGCCGAAGTTGTCCAAGAGCGAATCTGCGACGACGAACTCATTCTTATTAAGGGGTAAGTCGATTTTATTGATTGCAAGCAATTTGTATTCCATTAAGTACCATCAGTCCAAAAGGTATTCGGTGTTTGCACGATCTCCCTTCTCTCTCCCCCAAAGTGTTTTTTCGCTCGTTCAGGTCCGCCATTTGTAATCCGGAGCGTTCTCATTGGATGGGGATGCCCCGGATTACAAATGGTGGACCTGAGCGAGCGAGAAAAGAGACTTTGGGGGAGAGAGAGGGGAGATCGTGCAAACGCAGAATTGTCCGGATTCTGGTCGTGCAACAAGGCGGTGGCCAATGCATTTCCCCATAAGGCGGAGCCTTCTTGCGCCACCAAAACCGGACAATACCTTTTGGACTATTTATAAGTTGCTACGCATTTTTCACAGTTATCCTGTGAGCATTAACCAAAGGCGTATTTCAGCTATTTCAGTGAAACGTTTGTGTAGTTTGGAACGTATAACATGATGCAGAGATGCCGTTGATTTTTCCCCCTTTTTTTTCTGGGCAAGGATTGTATTTTTGAAATTGATTTCAGGCCGAAAGCCCGCACAGCGGCGTCGATCATTCTGCGAGGCCCGAACGATTTCTACTGTGACGAGATGGAGCGATCCGTGCACGACTCCCTGTCGGTGGTGAAGCGAGTCCTGGAGAGCGAGACTCTAGTCGCCGGGGGCGGTGCGGTCGAAGCCGCCCTGTCCATCTACCTGGAGAACTTCGCCACGTCTCTCGTGAGTTTCCTCTCGAGCGTATTCGTCGTGGCCCTGTATGAGTGATGCTAATGGTCTTATTTTGATGTGCGCAGAGCTCTCGGGAGCAGCTGGCCATCGCTGAGTTCGCCCGCTCCCTGCTGGTGATTCCCAAGACCCTGGCCGTGAACGCCGCGCAGGACGCGACCGAACTCGTCGCCAAGCTGCGCTCCTACCACAACGCCAGCCAAACCAAATCCGAAATGACCAACCTCAGATGGTGAGTGGTATCGAATGATTGTACAGTGGGCCACAAAAGTCGTGACCCCTGCTACCCCGTATTTCTTATGGAAGCAAGGGTCATGACTTTTGCGGATCAGTGTACGCTTTTTGTCTCGTTTTAAGTTCGGTAAAGTACTTAGGTGCAAAGAATTGTTAGGCGAAATCCAGATAAGAAATCGACTAGGGACAAAATCTGTTGAAAATGTTCTGTAAAACATCTTTTACAGAACTGCCAGCGATTCTCTTTTTGGCACTTGATGTATCTACTTGCCATCCCCTTAAATTCTGTCTCTTTTTTTTTAATGATTTTTTTAAATATCGATTGTGGACTTGTTTAGATAGTGCGCAGACAAATGACGTTTCATTTAGACCGCCGATTCGTCCCTCAGCCTCGCACTATGGCGTATGATAAGTCACTCCTCTTTGAGCGACCTGCCCGCGTTTTCTCTTCTCTCGGGATCCTTTTTAAATTAATAAATTGAGCAACAGACATCGGCTGTATTCTTTTTCAGTGTCCCTCTTTCAAATCCAATCGTCAAACAATATAGATCCAACCAAAAATTTTGGACCAAAAATATGACAAAATCCTAGGGGGTACCCCTTGCCTTTTTTTAAATTTTCGGTCGAATTTTTTTTGTCGAATTTTCAACGTTTGATGGTTAGAATTGATTAAAGGGAACTAACAATGATTAGTACCGACGTCGGTTGCTCACTTCCAGGATTTATGGATCCTAAAATAGAAAATAAAATTTTCGCCCTCCCCTCCAACCTTCCTCCCCCGACATTCTTCACGCTCCTTGTCTGTTGAAACTCGACAATCTGAGTAATAGGCATCGGTTCTATTCTTTTTTAGTGTCCCTCCATCAGATCCAACCGTCGAACTATACCGGTCGAAGAAAAAATTTCGGACCAAAAAAATTGAAAAAACGTAGGGGTACCCCCTTGCCTTTTTTTAAATTTTCGGTCGAAATTTTTTTGTCTAAATTTTAACGTTTGATGGTTGGAGTTAATTAAGGGAAACTGAAAATTATTTGTACCGTCGTCTGTCGGTCACTTCGTCGATTTATTTCTCCTATGAGTGGATTTTAAAATTCCTACCTCAGAATCGTTTTCTATAGTTTCAAGCGTTTCCGAGGCGGTCTGTGTTTACAGTTCTTGGTAGCGGGGTTCCTTCAGTTATTTTACGAGCAATACATACTTTGTGAAGCTATAACTTTATAAAAACAGTGGGAATACACACGATTCCTCAGTTTCCCCGATTTTCTTGTAGTCAGGACCCGGAAAATCTAGCCCCTACCTTCCGTCCGTGGGTGAACTTTTTATTGTTAAACTTACGTACACGAAATTCAATTTTTCTGTGACGGAGATTCAAATGCTGTTAAGCCCGTTTTTTTTCTCTAATCCTGTTTGTTTCGTTTTCTTCATTTAACGTTGCGGGATATTTTTCTTGAGTCGCCACGATGGCATAAGCTGTAACACGTACTGTTCGGTCAAGCGCGTAAATAAGAAGTAAAATCGGCATATTTAAGAATTCTTTTCGAAATTTAAACATAAAAACAGAGTAGGGAATAAAATCCCGCAATTCGTTAATCGACCTCCCCGATATTTCAGCTCGTATTTTTCGGTCGATTAAGTTGCCGTCCGTTGTTTAATTCTCACGTTTAACTCTGCCCGTTGTGAATTTCAGGATCGGTCTGGATTTGACGGAGGGCGCTGTTCGCGACAATCGGCAGGCGGGAGTTTTGGAACCGGCCATCTCGAAGATCAAATCGCTGAAATTCGCCACCGAAGCCGCGATCACGATCCTACGTATCGACGACATGATCCGCCTCGACCCCAGCAAAACCGAGTCGCAATCCTACCGGGACGCCTACGAAAACGACGAGCTCTAACTCCAGTACCCTTCTACTTAATTTACTTTGCACTCGAAAGAAAACAAAACTGCATTTACTTAACATGACGCTCCAGACGCACTGTGAGCGTACCCGGTGGCCCATCTTACTAATATTTTATTACTCATGAAGGAAAACTGTTCATGCTTGT
>Ga0058701_10002521_pt1 | contig 13951 bp, 8 predicted proteins | sample AgamicOrMae_FD_97039 | JGI IMG/M metagenome (GOLD analysis project Ga0058701, IMG submission 97039) | Agave microbial communities from Guanajuato, Mexico - Or.Ma.e | ecosystem: Host-associated > Plants > Phyllosphere > Phylloplane/Leaf | place: Guanajuato, Mexico | collected 2012-06-04 | reverse complement strand
TAAAAACCAGTTTTCTTGGCGTTTCAGTGTTAGTAGAGTCAGGAAATGTGCTTATCTCAACTTCGAATTTTTGACGGTATTCCAATACTTCCATTCGTTCTACGAACATGGAAGTAAAAAGGGCACTAGATTTTGTTTGGCTCATCACTTATGGACTCACTGTACATTCTTGGGTGTCTCAATATAAATCTTCATTTATCGTAGAAAACTATAATCTTGTTAGGAAAATTTTGCTCTATCAGATTCTGCAATCAAAATATATTCTTACTGAGCTTGCTTCTCTGATATTTGGAGCCAAAGAATGTATGAGTGATCACAAAACTAACATCTTTGGAGGCGCTTTGCTCTGAAATGAATCCCGGAACGATACTTGACTTTCTACAGGAATGGCGAATTTCGAGACATTCGTAAGAAAATGACCCAGTACTGATTTTTGCATTAACTGGGGATGTGGTTTTGTTTGAGCTATCTTAGGTGAAGAGCGTTTGAGAAAAGAAAAATTTGGTTCGGTGCGATCGGTTAGATTAGGCTGTAGTGCGGTTGTTGCCTAGAAAAGTGAAGGTTAAGCCGCGAGGCTTCTTATGTTGATTTGCTCGGATGTTTCGAGGTAGGCAACCGGACGCACAGTCGTGTATAGATGGTTGCTTCCTCCTTGCGAACACTTTTTCGTGAGTCTAGCAATTTGCAATGTCTACCTCTTGTGGTCCATCCTGGTTTAATACGCCACCACGTTGTAAGGTTTGGCGACATTCAACCACTTAGGTTAGATTAGACCAGCTAGGTTATTTTTCTCTCTTCGCTATATCGATCCACTCGTTGCCAACTCTGTGGTGCTTATTTCAAGACGGCAGGTTATTGCTGCTGAGAGGCAAGCGGCATCGGGCTTGGCTACAAGTTTGCTCATAATAGTGCGTCCCCTAAATGCGTCCGAGAATCCATAGCAAATCCATGCATGGATTTCCAAAAATCGACGGATATCAACATGGATATCCATGATTTTTGGATGTCATTCTTCAATTATTCATACAAGGGTGGATATCCACATTGATATCCAAGCACGGATATCCTTGCAAGGACATTCCGCAATGGGTATCCGTAAACAATAAATATCCACAAATGGATATCCATGTTTTTATGGATATCAGTCTTCAATTATCCATGCTTCTGTGGATATCGATTCGGATATCCATGGATTTCTATGGATATCCATAAATTTGTATGGGTATCCATTGACTTGCTATGGATTCTCGATCCAGGGTCGAGTCTTGCCCCGCTCAGCGTGGCATTGAAACGTGGAATACAATAGATTAAAAATACTACCTTTGAAGTCTACAATGCATCCTCGTACAAAGTGCAAAAGTAATAGGAGCCGAACCGAAGAAAGCTTTCAAGCAAGTAACAAATCAACCATAAACATTGGCATTACACACATGAGAGAAGGTGTCAGTCAAGTAGCCGCTAGGCGTTACCATAGTATGACCTTCGGTGTAAATTTAACATGGGGTATAATCAAGATAATCAAGGTGCAAGTATTTCAGCGTACTTTCGCATGTATAGACAGCTAACGGTAGTCCAACATAACATTTCTGTCTTGCGAACTCGTCGTTCTGTCTGTAAAACAAATATATTCGATGCGTTTCCCATTACCTTATCGGGTAAGCCAGAACTATAGCAAGAATTACGCGTCGAGTTTAGTTTCTGCTTTCTCGATTTCTTCATTCGGTTTGAAAGCTCGCGCTTTGAAGGTGCTTTTAGTGATGGGGCCTCGAAGGGAAAAATACTTTTATTCGTTCTACGAACATGGAAGTAAAAGTAGTGAAAATTGCAGCCGAAGAAAGAATTGAACTTGAGATCTTCAGATCAGAGATCTTCAGAACTTGAGGTTCAGACCTTATTGAGATCTTCAGTAAGATGCGCAGACCACTCCACTCAATCACGACACCTCGCTGCAGTATCTTTAGTCAAGTAGACGCGTATTCCAGTCTTCTTGGCTACGACTTACCAACCCGACTAGCCCAGCCAGCTCTTATAATTTCTCAAACATTCTTTCTTGGATAGTAGGCCTACTCGGCAAGAGAGAGAAGACAGCTATGGCGCGGCTACGAGAATGGGGTACCATTCCCTCTTTATTTCGACTCGGCCTAACTTCCGTTTGAATGTGTTTCAGCAACTATCTCCGGAGTACTTAGGACTTCTTCAGCAACTCCAGCTTCAAGGCGGAGTTGAGACAGATGGTCAACCAGGCCTTCAACAATATTTCGTGCCAAGGTAGAGTATGTTTGTTTAAGGGCCTAACAGGAGGGATACTGTATATAGTCAATGATGCTAAAAAAAAGTCTAAGTGGCTATTTGCCCGCCTGCCCCACATGAAATGTATTAGGTTGGGTTTCGTGTGTTCGAGTCACCTCCCATTGAAAATGCATAAAGTGCGTTCAAGTCCATGTATTTGCGCCAACGATGATGTCTTGATTTAAAAAAATAAATTGCAACAGCTACCACGTTGGATTGGAATTGTTTCATTAACGTTTCTAGAAATCTTCAAGAATTCTGGTGAGGGAAGACGTTTTGGCTGGAAGTTTAAGTGTTTTAACAGCTTTGTTTGTTTGTTGTGTTTTCTCAGGGCATCGGGCGTGATTTCTGGAGGCCCTCTTGACCGATCGCCGCAGAGGTTCCTCCCTTCGCCCAACGAGCCCCGACCGTACCGACCGAGGGACCCTGTCCTCAACGCCATCTCCCGCCAAAATTCAGCCCTGCAGGCCGAGCTCCAACAGAAGGCCATCCGCGACCAGGAAACCGTGTTCCTCGCTCCCCGCGGCCCTCAGGGAGCCGATGGTCCCCGAGCCGGCCCTCTCGCCCTCGCAGGCCTCTACAGAGCTGGGGCGCCCCTGCCCACGCCAGCCACCCAGGGAGGCGTCCCCGTCGAAGCCGGCACCGCCGTCGGCCTAGCCGCCCCCCTCCACCCAGCCGCTGCCGCTCAGGCCGCCCTCCTCCAGCAACAGCAGGCACAAGCCCAGCAACTGCAGGTTCAGCCAGCGTATCTTCAGCAGGCCAACACAGCTGCTGAGCTCCAGCTCGTCCGCGAAGCAGCTGTTCAGCTGCAAGGACAGGAGCGTCATCCCACAATTCAGCAGTTCTCACCGGCTGAGCTTCGGTTCATCCAACGTCAGCAGGCCGACGAGCAGCGCGAGGTTCTTCTCCGACAGCAGCAGGCTGAATCCAGCGCTCAGGAACAAGCGCAAGCTCAAGCACAAGCCCAGGCGCAGGCTCAAGCCCAGGCGCAAGCACACGCCCAAGCACAAGCCCAAGCTCGCGCACAAGCACAAGCTGAAGCACAGGCACGAGCGCAAGCCGAAGCACAAGCACGAGCGCAAGCACAAGCCGAAGCACAAGCACGAGCGCAAGCACAAGCCGAAGCACAAGCACGAGCGCAAGCACAGGCCGAAGCACAAGCACGAGCGCAAGCACAAGCCGAAGCACAAGCACGAGCGCAGGCCGAAGCCCAGGCGCGAGCTCAAGCAGAAGCGCAAGCTCAGGCAGAAGCTCAGGCGCAAGCTCAGGCTCAGGCGCGAGCTCAAGCACAAGCAGCTCAAGCACAACTGGAAGCTCAACTTCATGCACAGGCGCAGCCCACCGTAGAGCAGTACCTCCGTGAAACCACACCAGGTGGTCCGCCACCCCCTCCTGCCACCCCTTCTCGGCAGACGCTCACCACCTCCGCTCCTAGCCCGTTGTACTTGCAGCAAGTGCAGGCCCTCCAACAGGCGCAGGCGCAGGCCCAAGCCCAGCAGGTCCAGACCCAGCAGAGGCAAGCCTACGCTCAGCAGGTGGCCTACGTCCAACAGCAGGCGCGCGTACTGAGTCCTGAAACAGCCGCAGCGCGGTACTTGTCCGCATCCCAAGCAGGCCACGGTTTGTACTCAGCCAGGCAGCAGGCCGCGAGCGCCACCGCTCAGCCGGCGTTGGCTGTGCCCGTCACCACGCCTCGCTCCTCCATCTTCGTGTCCACCAAGGCGAGCCCCACTCCGTCGCCAGCCCCCGCCAGAGCCCTGGTGCGCATCCCTAGCGAACAGAAGACGCTTTCGCAAGCCGATCTCCAACAGCTCGTTGACGCCGGCTTCGACATTTCTCCTGTGGCCCCTGATTCAGGCAACCCTGCCGGATCGGCCTACTTCAGACTTAGCCAATCCCCGATCGTCGTGGGAGAACCAAGAGCCCAGTCGGGGAGTCCAGTGCCTCAACAGCGACTTGTTTATCAGGAAATCGATAGCGCGTCTTTAAACTCCTACTTAGAAGCTCAGGCTCAAGCACAAGCTCAAGCACAGAGATCATCTCAGGGCGTTCGACTTGGGAGCAGCGGGAACTAAGTAAATTTATACATTTTCTAAAGGTCCTTGAAATTCTCGCTTTCGTGAAAAGGCTGAAACCCAGTGCAATTTAACTGAATCTAGAGAGGGTGTAGCGCCTACGCCTTATTTAAACCTTTCTTTGTGGCTGCAGTTTATATACGTACCCAGTGAATAGACCGTAAAAAACTACGTTCATTGTACATAGACTTAAATATAAGCCATTCAGCTCATCGGTCTGAACTTTGGAGGGGCGTTGATCGCCAGCAACACCTGAATTTTGCAGTAAGCTCGGTCAGATAGACACCAAAAATGTTAGAGTAATGACTGAGGGGAGATGACTTTGCTCTTTCTTGTTGACTCCTTCACTTGGTCACTTGATGCGTTTGCGAGAAGAGCTGGTGAAATCGCGCGATCGCTGTGCCGGACAAAATTTGCTTTAGTGATAAACTTCTGCTCATCTCCGAGTTGGATCTTATTTTATAACTAGCACTAAAGAACGTTCTGCGGAGAAAGAAGCCCATATGTGAGTTGTGTGTGTGTCTTTTGTATCGTGTTACTGGTCTTTACATGGGCAGTTATGCCAGATTATTTCGATTTGTACATTACCTAAACTTGAAATAAATATTTTTTATATTTTGTTATTTTCTTCTTTTCGTTAATGTATCTTCAAAAATAAAAGTTACCTACCTAAGCTTTCTACAAGAAGAGAAGGCCTACCGAATGATCAGATAGATCATTTACCTATAAAAGTAAACTTAAATAAACTTTTCTTTGGCTTTGGCGGAAAAATTTACGGTGTAACAACTGTAAAGAGGCTGTGGACACTTACCACAGTCTTGCCACAGTATCTCAACAGCCTCTCCACCACTGCTCTACCGTAGGCCCAATTATTTCCGTAAGGATGAACGGCTATAAGATTTTCATGGGAAGAAACCTATGCCCTTAGAGGATAGGGTGCCGCGAGGTACAAAAATAGGGGAGAAATTAAATGAAAAGGCAGGAGCAAGAGGAGAAGCAGAGGAAGATAAATCAATCACTAGCTTTGGGAGGGGGGGGTGGATCCCCCCTCGAAAGAGGTCGCACTTGCTCAAATGGAATTTTGGGCTCGGCATGGTCGGCAACCGAAAGCGCCAGAGTGCCTACCTGCTCGAAAGGTCCGAGTCACGAAAGTGCCAGGGCATCTGCGGACACCTACAGTTCGAGTCACGAAAGCGCCAGCATGTACCAGACCAAAAGTAGAATTCACGAAAGCGCCAACGGGAGTATCGGCGAACGTGTGTTTACTTTACACAGTCCCCACGTAAGTTTAAACATGCTTGACACAAAAAAGTTGTTTAATAAATTAGTCAAATATAAATATATAAAATCGTACATAATATACAATATAATATAAATTTATAATATAAAATTACTACATAAAAAAATCATGAAAGGCTTATCGGCTATTCCACGCCAGCTCGTCGGAGCGTGCCAGGTCGATGTCAGTTTGCGCAAATTTTTGAGCTATTTTTGGGGTATTTTTAAACACGTTTTTTCACTCAATGGGGCATTTAGGATTTTTTTTCGACTTTTCTACTGGAACAGTAGCACGAATAGCAGTAGCACAGTACGGTAGAGCACCACTGTAGATCTGAAATCTGAGGAATGAAAGACGCGACCATGCAGTTGGATTCGTGTTGTAGGTATTGTTGAGATGAACAAAAGGTAAAGTAGGAAATTTTAGCTCCACTGGTTCAAAAGTTATGCCGTAAAGAGGTTTACAAATGTTAAATGCTATTTAAAAAAATCATTTATGAGGGAACAGTGTAAACACACGTTCGCCGATACTCCCGTTGGCGCTTTCGTGAATTCGACTTTTGGTCAGGTACATGCTGGCGCTTTCGTGACTCCGACCTTTGGGGTAGGTATGTGCCCTGGCGCTTTCGTGATTCGAACCTTTCGAGCGGGTAGGCATTCTGGCGCTTCTGTGTGGGCACCCTCGGCATCTGCTCGGCGTACTCCTTGCCTTTTCTTAGTTTTTCTTGTTTCAGCATACGGTAAGTTATCTCACAAGAAAATGTTCTTGGAAAAGAAAAGTTTGAGAAAATGAAAACAACAGGAAGTCAAAACGTGCATTTTATTCCTCCGATTTCCTTACCCAAAACTTCATTGAGGGGTTGACCTAATCCCGATCGGCGGTTGTGTGTGATAGTGCACATAGACTACCCACATTGCTCTCGTGAAAATGGGGTTGCCTACCTAAGAAACAGCCTGCTCGATGGCGCGGAAGCGGACCTGGTCAGCGAGAAAGGCAAGTATGGGATTACCGGTGAAGCTCTCATTCAAAAATTCAATGTTAAGTGTCGTAGTCTCGCCCTGTACTGCTAAAATTTCTCCGTTTTCAAACGACGGAAGAAGATTGGCCGGGAGTGACTAACGGAAAAAATTGACATTTCTGTAATTTTTTAAAAGCATTTCAGCCAGCTGACGTAAATATTTGCCATCAGACAAAACCGCGGAAAAGGACACGCCGTAACGTTGGTTCATAGTTAAATTTAACAAAGTCCCAACGATAGTTATTCGTTTTGTTTACGTTCCGTATTCGTCCAGGGTTCAGGAGATTGTTGGGCTTACGTGGAATAGGATCCTTTACACTGGGTGAATATGAAACATATTGTTAGTTTTTAACAAATAAGACAATAAGTTAATAACAAATAAGAAAATAAAACCTGTATTTATTGGATCAAGTAATTTGAAGTCGTAATATCTTAATTAACAGAAGAAACTTTAATTCAAAAAAGTCTTGAAAGCCCCTGGCTGAAATGTCCGTGCGGATGTCCTCTTAGATATCCATGTCGATATCCACGAGAATATCCGTAAAATTAAGGATGTCTGTATCGAATTATTCGTGCAACCACGGATATCCACCGTGAACTTCGCGCTCAGATATTCATAACACTGACAGCCAAGCAGATATTCGTGCGGATATCGGTGCTACGAATATTGGAGCGCCGATTACCATGGATATCCGTGGTTGTACGGATAATTCGACACGGAAACCCTTAATTTGACGGATATCCAAGCGGATATCCGCACGGACAGTTTGACCAGGGGCGTTTTATCTTATTTCATTTATATTTTTTGCATGCCCACTGAATGTCAAACATCGAACGATACGCTACAAATAGTAGCCTTATCGGCAAAACAATACGAGTACCTAAAATATTAATCATCGAATATCCCTAACAATACGGAGAAGATGATCTGAAACCTTCACTTGTGAAAACGAGTGAAGCAGGGTAAGCTGACATTCTGTCGAGGAAAAGCATTGAGTAACCTCACGAAGGAGAAAATCGCATAAAAACCTTCGGAAGGAGTTGTGAACATGTGTTCTTAAATAGATAAAGAAAAGATCACTAATCAGTGTTTTGTTCCGTACAAGACCTCCTGTGCTATCAGGCCTGTCACTACGAGATTTTCGTGAGCCCCACTTTTCTAAACCGGAACCAGAACCAGGATTTGGAGAGAAAGAGATAGAAAACCTAGAAAACTGAGGGAAAAGCTCGAACTTTACACAGCTCAAGCTTCATCACTGCGTGCAAGAAATTCACCAGTGATTTTGTGATTGTTCTATTCTTAATTTCACGGATCAGCGCGAGATTTGATAAAACCGGTCTTCTCGCTCGAAATTACTGTCACTAGAATGTCACTGTCTTGTCGAGAGGATCAAGTGCGCATTGGTGCTCCGTGATGAGGGCGAGAAACAGCTCATTTTTGGAAATAGTGACAGGCCTGATAGCACAGAAGGCCTCGTTCCGCATCATCGAAAAGATGACTGTTAAAAAATTCTTATTTGAAATGTCTGTTTACTTTCGTGACAAACTTCCCAAGCCCTCTAGAAGGCAGTGTTCCTTCCAGACACCGTTTGTCTCGGTTTGTCTGCGGTGAGCAAGTTCATCTTAGATACTTGCTTCCGTTCAAAATCTTTTTATTTGAGAAGTTGTATCGAAATAATCAAATAAGATAACAACAAAGACTTGCGGAAAGTCATTTTTAACAGTCTTCATCGCCTACATGCTGGCTGATCTTACAGTATGCTGATGAGCAGACCAGCAGACTCTTAGTCCGAAAGCCACGAACAAGGCCACGAACCCCGCGCCTTTCCGACTGCTTTCCGATCTCCACCCTTCCCCCTCCACCACTCAGGCGAGTCCACAAAAACCACTGCGGGGCTGCGGGGCAACGTGTGATCCTCTTCCTCGCCACGAGCTCCGCACTGCACACACTACTGGTTCGAGGAGCTGTCATTGGTGAATAGAGAGTTCAACAGGCGATTTTGCCTTGTGATAGATCGGTCGGATGTCGCTAAACGTTGCCGGCAGATAGATGTGCGTGTTAGGATCAAAATGCTAGGATTTTCTAAGGTATCCTTTGAAACTTAAGTTGTTTGGTTTTTCAAAATGGGATTTGCTTCACAGGATTTTGAACATGGGTTAAGTTTCGTGCGCGATGGGTAGCTCGAGTGCATCGCTCTTCAAGGCAGCCCCATTCAACCACCGTGGGACGAATCAAGGTTTGGGCTTACTGCAGAGCATTCGTGTTTATCTCGGTTGCTAGCTACTTTCTAGCAACTGTTTTAAGATAATTCATCAGCAGTTACTAGCTACTTTCTAGTAACTGCAAGCCTAAAGGCTTATACATACATTCAATAGGACACCTAAAACAGTAGGGTTAAATTTCGCTTCGCATTCGATAACTTGCTTCATTGTTTGGTTAGGAGGGTCTTGTCTTGTGTTTGTAGAAGGGTTTGATTGCACGACGTGATCTTTTCTTCGCCTCGTGTAGGTAGCATGGTTAGGAGGGTTTTGTTGGCTCGGAGTGATCTGTTCTTTGCTCTGTACTAATAGCATGTTTTAGATTTGTGCAATGAAGCATTTTATCGAATAAAGCAGCTATTTTACAATTCGTGTTGTTCCACGACGGCACCTATTTTACTCCGGCATCGGAGTCGTAATGCAATGGCTGTGCGAAGCTTAGCTCCTGCAGTAAGTGAAGTCAGCGTGGCATCATCGTGTCTTCTCATCTGATATTCAATGTGATTTATTTGCCCGAGGTATGAATGAGCCCACGCCCACACCCGCACGTGGTTTAGGGATAGGTTAGATAATCACGTGCGGTCTCCAACACATTACCCCCTGTAGGTACAGTACACTTATTAACAGCTCGCGTATTCCTATCTCGCCGTTTTCGAAGATGATGATCGAGATCAGCTTGTAACTGGTAAGTCAAATCAGAATGAATATTCAGCCCTCCCAACTTTTGCCTATAATGTTTGTTTTATTTTACAGGTTTATTGGATTTTGAGAAGTCTGTACTTTTCTACATTCTACGTTGTAGCCATTGCATGAGAAGTCTCCGTGGTCATGTCCAGATAGCTACCGGTACGTTCGTCTCTACATATACCAGTATACCTTGGAGAAGATTCTTCATCGTCGCTGCTTCAAGGCATCTTTTTGCATCTTCACTCGTCGAACATCAAGATGTTTCAACGAATCGATTGCTTTAGCTGTGTTTGTAATCAACCGTTCCCACTCCCTTCAAGATCCTGCTTTATCGTGCGTACTTCGGCTCATTCTGCTGGGTATCCGAGCGTCGATACAGCCTGATCTTTCTATCGAGTCCTGCAAAGTCTTATTCTGGTGTTGCACGACTCTATCCTGTCACTCATGAGTACAGGGTTTTTTGTAACATGCTGTTTCAGCTCATCCTGGGGCGTGCATTTTCAGCGGTTAAGTATACTGTCCAGTACATACTTGCGTCGGCTATTGACTAATTTCATTGGATCTTGTTTCAGGTTCAGCGGTCCACGTACGTCCGCAAGACTCCTCAAAGCTCGCATCACTTCTGTTCCTGTCGGAAGATAACTTCGCATTTGGATACATCAGTTCATCCTGAAACGGGAGGGTCCTATTTTTCCCCGCTGTGCAATTGCGTCCACTGAGTTTTTAACTGTTTCGAGTTTGACGCTGTGCAAGAGGAAAACTCCAAACGCTGAACTGCCTCTTCACGGGTCCTATGCTTCGTCTCTCCAAGCGCGCGCTTGGAAGCTTGCAAGGCAGGTATGTATTGTACCAGTATCTCTAATCCCGATCGTTTTGGGTAGAGGGCAAGTCCTCATTTGATATGCCTTGTTTCAGAAAGGACATCTGTTGCCAAACCTGCGTCAATTCTCCAAACGATTGCTGGAATCCGCCGATACCCGCTGCCGCCTCTACACTTCTCTATTCATCCGCTACACGCTATAGGCTTCATCGTAAGAAAGGTTTTCGCAAAATTTCTGCGATCCGCTAACTTCTGCAGAAGACCCTTCGTTGCAAGCCTTCTGATTTGGCAAGTCCGCAATTCGCCGACCACTTCTTCGCCGACCGCTTTCCTCACCGACGATCTCTACAAGAAAGTTCTACTGTACTTTGGCAGAGTTAACAAAATTGCTGTCGGTTTCCGATATCAATTTGAAATTCTCCGCAAATTTTGTTTGATATTTGAACTTTAATAAAATTACTTACTTGGAACCTCGTATTATTAGACTGCCTGGAAGATCGCCCATCTCTGCGTATAAAGCAGACTGTAGGCTACTCGTTTAAAATTTTAGAGTAACTTGGCTGAACTGCTAACGTAAGAAGAAATTGAGGGTGGGAGCAAAACTCGACGAGCGTTGGCCACAGAGCCTTTGTGTCCTAAATGATTTTTTTTTTTTGTATTTTATTTGGCGCCCTAAGGCAACGCCTAGGCAGGGACGGTACATTACATTAAATGAATTAAAGGAGTAACTTCAGTCGGTCCATTTAGAGACGCACACCGTTCGGCGTGTTGGTAGATGCTTACCACGACCGCGAAAGGCTTAAGTTTTTCGCACATTTTCTATTGTTGCCGAATTGCACTTCTTAAAGTTGCGGGATCTTTCCGAATGCGGGTCTTGTATGCTTTTCATAAGCACTACCAATGCAGCCCCCCTTTTTTTACGATGACTTGATTGGTTGCCAAAGGTGTCAGACTGACATTCATTCCTAAAATCTTATCAGCCCTTTCATGAGAGGAAATATATCCTCTCACGAAAGGGCTGATAAGATGGAGGTAAATCAAAAGAGGTAAAATAATTTACCGGTATATTATTTTACCTCTTTTGATGTGGCGCGACAAAACATCGTGCGCTACGCATTTTTAGACCAACCGTTGCGTATATGACCGAAAACGGTCGTTCAATTTTCATCGTACGTTTTAATTGGGTTAGAATATAATTGCGGAAATTTTAAAAGTACTGATAATTTTTGCATGTGAGCGGTGTTTAAAAACGTCCCGCCTTTTACCTCCCACCATGTTATCTCTGCCTCGCTCCCAACAAAAAATTAAGGTGGTCATAATCTTGTGCTCTTTGTCAGAGATGAAAACCTCTTAGGGTCTTTGATAAAGTGATAAAGACTTAAAAGCACTTTAAAGACGCGACATTTTGGAATCCAATCCACAAACTTCATTTGTTTGTTGTTGTTTGTGTTGATGGGAGGGGAGATGAGTAAAGTGTGCAGTAACAGCTCTCGGGTTTTTTGACCTGTCAAGCGGAATTATTTTAAAGGAAATAGCGTGGGTTAACCGGTCCCAGTTTTCCTTTTGTTTTCTTTTGTTTTGAGTTTGTGAATGTCAACTTCAGATTCAGACGCTGCCACAGAAAACACTCCTCTAATGGATACCCATGTAGAAGAAACTCGCAGTGACGTCGACCGGAGTTACCGAAAGAAAAAACGTCTAAATCCTCAGAATGATCCTAATAGCCAAGCGAAACGTCAATCTGTAAGTATGTTTGATAAGCATTTTAACCTCCTCTCCCCGTGCCAAGCGTTGTTGGTCGAACCTAACCTCAAAGGTGGACTGTCAGATCATCTATTTCATACTTAGTTTGCTAGGAATAGCATTTTGTTGGGCTTGATCTTTCTTAGAATTATGGTTTTTTGTGTCAGCCTGCTTTAATAATCAGTAGTATGTCCATGGGCAGCACAATATTATCTTACCTGTTACATCGTATTGGAGTACTCTAACCTCTCTGAACTTAAATTTGTGGTATGTTTCACAGCGCTCAAGTGATGGTGGGCCTGGCGACCAGCCAGACAGTGTTGCTCACAGATCAGCTGATGGTCACAGCAGACAGCCCACTCATCCAGATGAGTGGATTGAAGATGAAGAAGAGCTGAAGTATGGTGCCAAGCATGTCATTAAACTTTTCATTCCTGTCTCCTTCTGTATGTTAGTTGTTGTGTCAACAATGAGTACAATACACTTTTACAGCCAAAAGGATGTATTCTTGTAAGTACAGTAATTCACAGTGGCTTGTGATGTCTTTTATTGCATCCATTTCATCTGTGCTGAATGTCTCCATCTCTCATTTCAGAGTGTATACACCTTTCCATGAGGACAGCCCTTACACTGGAACCAAAGCATGGAATGCAGTGGCTAATTCTCTCATTCTTATGTGTTTCATCATTGTACTCACGGTAGTTCTTATTATGCTCTACAAACATCGCTGCTACATGGTGAGCGTGTGAGAAACATCTAGCATTTTGATTTTTGTGATACCATTATGAATTTTTGCTCTAATCAATTTTTGTTTTCTTTCTAGATAATCCATGTTTGGCTAATCTTGTCATCATTTATTCTTTTGTTTTTCTTCTCATACCTGTATGCCTTGTAAGTATTACAAAGTATTTGATACTTTAATACTTCAGTAATATTGATACCATTATTCATTTTCCAGTGTTGTCCTCCGTGCTGTCAATTTGCCTATGGACATAATATCTACAGTACTCCTCCTATGGAACTTTGGAGTTGTGGGAATGATTTGCATTCACTGGAGAGGACCGTTATGCCTGCAGCAAGCGTACCTCATATTTGTTGCTGCTCTAATGGCTCTCTTCCTCATCAAATATATGCCAGAATGGACAACATGGGTTGTGCTTGGAGTGATATCTATTTGGGGTAAGAATTTACAACTGTGTGTGTTTATCTTACATAAGGATTGATGTGCAAAGTGTTATGTAATTGAATTTTGTTTCACAGATTTAGTCGCAGTTCTCACTCCTAAGGGACCTCTACGGATCCTGGTAGAAACAGCTCAGAAACGCAATGAAAATATCTTCCCAGCTCTAATTTACTCTTGTAAGTTTGTCTACAGCATCATTATCAGCTGATATTTTTTGCTATGAGCCTTCATTCTCTCTTTCATTAAAATATTAGTCTTATCCATTCAAGGAACAGTGAAATCGTTTGCATTTTTGTTTTAAATATAAAATTCATTCATCTATCACCTTACGGTTGGAAGCCAGGAATTCACTAATTGTGTCTCTTTGAGGCTGAGCTATTTCCAGAGTGACATAAATTCCCCTAATAAAAAATTGCCTGTTTTATAGAATAGAAAGAATGATTTGAAACCTTTGTAGAGTTGTTGATACAAAGTGTCAACAGACACGTTGATACGATTGTCGTCAATATGTTTGACTAATCACTGTATTCTGTTCCGGTGTTCAGCAACTGTAATGTACACATACGTTGGAGTTGGCATGGCTAACCGCGAAAATAGC
>Ga0058701_10002520_pt1 | contig 13956 bp, 7 predicted proteins | sample AgamicOrMae_FD_97039 | JGI IMG/M metagenome (GOLD analysis project Ga0058701, IMG submission 97039) | Agave microbial communities from Guanajuato, Mexico - Or.Ma.e | ecosystem: Host-associated > Plants > Phyllosphere > Phylloplane/Leaf | place: Guanajuato, Mexico | collected 2012-06-04 | reverse complement strand
TTACTGATTTTAGAATGAATGAGTTAGAAAGACACCATGAAACAAATTATCACAAGCAAAGAAGTCAAAACTTAAAGAAATACCACAAAAAAACGTGATTTTGACAGGAGCCAAGAGTCATGCATGTGTACGGAAACAGCTCATAGCTGTGCTATTGAGTACAGTTGTGAATATTGAGTACAGAAAATTTATATCCAACCATGTAGGTAATGTGCCTAGTACCTTGTGTCCCACTCCACCATCAGTTTTGTCCCGTCACCAATCCCAATGAGGCTTATTTCTAAATGGAAGTTTCTGCCATTGATAAGCGCCGCTCGGCTTGGCGATGACAATAGGTTTAGTGAGGGTCTCTTTTTCGTTGCTTTGCTTCCCTATTATGGTAAATTTGGTACAGTAATTTAGTAAACCAAAGGAAGGTTATTGAGCACAAGAGCTAGATCATGCAACTTTGGAACTCGAATATGGTGTACGGATGATTGAAATTTAGTTACAGTCTAACCGATTATTAACTGATGCGCTGAAACAAAATCCAGCGAATATGTTTTTTTAAGTATTTTTCCCCCGTGGATTTTTTATTGACTTAAATGAACTCACCTCAAACAGTATCCCGCCAATGGCATTTTTTTCATCGTCTGCGGTCTCTTGGTTTCACTGTTTTGACTCCAGCATTTTTGAGCGCACGCCGCTCGCGGAACAGCAGAAACATTTGGCTATTTCAGTAACCGCTTCGGCCCCCCCAAATGCCGATCAAACCATAACGTGTAGCCTTCTCTGCTTGCACTTCCATATTTTGCATCATCAAGTTTCGGCATTCTGCCTTTCGGCACTTGTTGCGTCACCCCTAGAAAGCCGCCAAAAAACCGAAACGTTTTTCACCACTGCACAAATAACCTTGACAAGGTCAGTCCTACTCTTCATAACGTTTTATGAGGCCTAAACCTGTGCAACTCTTAATCTGAAAAGGCTGTGTTTTCTAGCTCTTGCGTTCTCCCTTCGTCAACTTTTACCAGGATTTTTGACGTACTCGCATGAACGTTCATAAGGTTAGGTAGACATAGGTTATGATAAAGTTAATGCCTTTTGCCTCGCTTCTCTTCCCCTCCACTTCGCGGTGATAGGTTAGGTCTGTAATGGTTGACGAAGTAAGTTAAAAACGGTGTAGTAGTGCCCGATTACCCCCATGGATCTCATATACCAGGGGATACACCATTCCTTGTGCACAACTACCCCCGCTAATAAAACTCAGTGCAGGACTAACCCCACCCGGGTACCAATGCCCCCCATCGGAAGTCAAGGGGGTACTTCTACACGGCCAGTTAAGAAGTATCTTCGGTAAAAAAAAACCTAGGGTACGGTTACCGCCACCGGAAGCCAGGAAGGTACCTCTAAACGGCCAGTGTAGAAGTACCCCCCATACACAGGGAGGTACTTTCACCCCGCTATGGCAGGATGAAAGTACCCCCCTGTGTATGGGGAGTACTTTCACTTGTCAGTGTAAAAACCTTCAGGTTTTTACACTGACCGTGTAGAAGTACCGGGGGCTCCTTCTACACTGGCCGTTTAGAAGTACCTTCCTGATTTCCGGTGGGGGTAACCGTACCCTAGGGTTTTTTACCGGGGGGTATTTCTACACTGGCGTTCAGAAGTACCCCCTTGACTTCCGGTGGGGGGTAATTAGTACCCTAGGGTTTTTGTACCGGGGGGTACTCTTACAATGGTAGTGTAGGAGTACCCCCTGGGTATCCGGTGGGGGTAATCCTACACAAGGGTTTAATTACCGGGGGTAAGGGAGTACTTTATGGCCCCGACAACGGGTTTCTTTTTTTTGACTACATAAAATTTTTATGTTTTTTTCCTGCCCAATCTATTTCGTTACTCCTGTTTTTCTTTTTTTTTTACCATTTCTTTTTGTCTCGCCACCACCCGCACCCTTACGGTGTGTGGCGCGCAAAACCTTGTTAGGCCTGTGTGGAGTACGGGGTTAAGTAGGACGCTCCCTGCCTCGCTATTTCTCCGTTTGACTTACGGCGCAGAAAGGTGAAACACGAAACGAGGAAAATTTGACCGAAAACTTGTATACTGTACACAGTTAAAAAGAAACACCTGTTTCAGGGAGTTTTCATAATAACATAGACGGGAGTAGTGAGTGTTTCGATTATTTTTCAAGCCAGACTATTGTTTTGTGAAATCAAAGCAAAGCTCTCGCCGAGACCTTTTGAATGATGTGACTGCAGCTATATCTTGAAAAATAATGAAAATAACACATTCTCGTTTTATTTCCACACCTTAAGGTAGTAGACTCGCGGGACGGGTAAAAAAAGTTGCTTCAAAACCCTCGAATTTCTTTGTGTGTGTTACGAATTGTCTATATTATCATTTAAAGCCTTTGTAATTCGCCCTGTCTTGCTTGCAGACGAGTTCTTGAGCTCCTATTTCTGGCGTAACGCAAATTTTACGAAAGGATGGCTAAAACAAGCTTGTTAAAGCTAGTTATTTGGTCGGTGATACCCACATTCTACTTTTTTCCACCGTGGACTAAGAGCCACTGTTTTTAAGAAAATTCTTATGCCTTAAATATAGCGTAAACCTAAAAAAATCACTTATACCAAAGCATATATTTGCTTTTTTCCATAAAAATTATATGATTCAATACTGTTTATTTCAAAATTAAGTTCTGTGGGTTTCCTTGTAAGAAATGGATTGGGCATGTCCGAAAGAGCGAGTCACACAAATTCGGAGCGATTCAGAACACTCGACCACGGTCGAGTCTACAATCTTAAACAGGTAAGAACTCTCGAAAACAAGTGTTTCGTTTTTACTGTGTTTGCTTCGCTACTTTTCGATTCCTTCCGGCGACGAAAGGTAATGCAAGAGGTAAAAAAAAATCGACCCTTAAAATTTGTGACTTGTTAGAATAACACACACTCTAATTTTTAAGGTAGCAGTTTTAACCTTTTGGTTCAACCTTTCGTCGTCAAATCGAGCGGAACGACAGCGGAGCGATGCATCTAACCCAACTTAACCTATCATAACAAAGCCCTTTGCTTTTTACCAAGATTATGGTTATAGTAGTCACTTGTGCCTCGCTTCGCTATCGCTCCGCTCGGCTGTCGCCGCAAGCCTGATGCCGCTTACTTCTCGGCGGTCCTTAATCGGCCGCCGAGAAGTAAGCTTGGTGACCGTTTAATTAGGTAACCCTAGGTTAAGTTAGGTTAGGTGGCTTGTGCCTCGCTCTGCTCGGCTTAACGTCGTAGGGGTTGAACCAAAAGGTTGAAAAGGCAACCTTAAAAACTTAGTGTGTAGATAAGGGCAGTGTCATTCTCCACTACGTAGCAAACCGCCCTAATTTACAAACGAAGCAAGTGAGTCGATCGTTATTGCGCGCTTTCCAGAGCCAAATTTAGGTTAGGAATGTAGTTCACCGCCGCTCTGAACGCAATCAATTCCGTTGTACTGACCCAATTTCTTTCCCGAGCTTGTATCTTACGAGTGATCTCCGATAAAACGTGGGTATGAACGCTAACGAGATTATACAAAGTAATTTCTTTGCTCGTCGCACTGAAAATGTTGGGATAAAATGTTGTAAAATAAAGCCTCGCCTCGCTCCAGAATCATCATCTTATCGCATCGTTGTTGAATTAACAATAAGAACGGTTCTGACACCGACTGCGACTGGTAGGTGTTGGAGCTCATAACTGGGTAGAGTCGGCAGGGTAGGTTAGGTGAGGTAAGGGACGATTTGCGCGAATTGGTAGCGAACACGGCCGCCAACCGGCAGAGGTCCTCGCCAACGTTCTCCCTGCCCGAAATTCGGCTCCCAAGTCGTTGATTTTAAGGCAAAACCCCTCTGAAAAAAAAATATTTTAAGGGGTTTTAGGGTCGGATTTCGGGTCGGGAGAACGTTGACGAAGGTCATTTCTGTTTGGCGACCATGTTCGTCACCAACTCGCACAAATCGTCCACTGGGGCAGTGCTGGTTCGGTAGATTAGCTATGGCAGGTTAGGTGAGGTTAGACAGGGTCATGCTTAAATGATGTAGTGAATACTAGCTGAGCTCTTGACTGGGAATAAGGGTAGATTACCCTTAAATGGAACTTTTATTTTTGAGCCGTATTGGCAAGGCTACTGTAAAAAAATTCGGAAGACTGGTACATGAATGAAAAGTGATTTTTAGCTTTCAAAACTAATGCTAATTAATTGATTTTGGTTTGAAAACTTCTCATTGAAATATTCACTTGAGGAATAAAGACGTACAAATAATATCACTAATAAAAATGATTTTTTGTAAAATGGTGGCAGGCTGTGTTTCGGTTTCGTATAGGTTAAGAAACCTCTCGCTATTAAAGTCGGTTCACGTAAGACCGCGTAATGTTTAGAACACGATGTGTTCGTTCTTTTTGTAATAATCAGTGGGCTTTCAGCCCCTAAAAATCCGGAAAGAAAAAAATAAAGAGCAGCCATGGAAAAATATTTTTTTTCAAAAAATGGAATAACCGTGAATTTTTTCTGAACGATTCCACAAGTTCATCGCGGCATTTTCATTAGAAAAAAAATGGATTCTTTATTTCTTGTGATTTTTTTTTGTAATATTACTCGTGTGTTTTAAATTTGGTCGCTCTTCTACAGCTCTGATAAAACTTAGGAACGTCGCAAAGGGATTGGGAGAACCTTGCATAAACCTTGCATTAAATAACTCTAAAGATTCTGGTTACCCTTGATTCCGATGAAGAGATATGTTGATGTCGATATGTGTAACTTTGGTTGGAATTTCAATCGCCTTGAAAGTTACAATTGTATTTTTGGCCTCAATTGAAGTACCTCCGCGTGGCGCTAAAGTGGTCTGGCATCTGAATCATTTTACAACGCTGTTGACAGCCCCTTTCTACAGAGAAATGCCTAAAGCAATCAGCATCTCTCTGGTGATTCCGTCTCATGTATACAGTATAGATTGCTGCTGTCTCGATAGAAAGTCGATCGGTGAAAGGGCTTTTTCGCTTTTGGACGAGTCACTCAAGCGCCTTGATTCTTTTGACAGGCAACCACAGCTCTTCTGTGTCTGGAAGATTGCCTACCTAACCGATAGTCTGGATAGGCAACCTCGCATGTAGGGGTGCCCAGCTGTTGCCTACTACAAAAAACAACGACAAACGCGATTCACCGAATGTCCCACATTACCCGGCATTGCCTTGAAACATGTAAAGCCCTACCTGTTGCCGATTTCAGTGTTTTGGGCTGCGTTTTTTTGTTATGTTTTTAGACTTCCTCAGATTTAAATGAACATCAGTTTTTAAGGCTTTATCAGGCCCATATAGTTGTGGAAATGTGCTGAGAATTATAGTTTGCGAGACAGTCGTTTTTGGAATGTTGGGGTAATTTTCGTCAGTTTCCTTGGCTGTTTGAAGAACTGTCTGGGTTAAGCTGATACTAAATGTATTTTAGATAAGCCGTGAGGGAACGCTCATTAATTACTCAAGGAAAGGGGGAAGGAGGTGGGGGGGAAACCTTACAGAATTCCTGGGCGGAGGGGAAACCTGTACATACTGTGGGGAACACAAATCCTGAAAAATAGCTTTATTATGTAACAAACGGTCTCTGAAGTGTACAGTATGAAGTGAAACAAATTTAGAAATTTAGAAAATTTAGAAAACACATGCGAAATGTTCATTTTCCGTGGCCGTCAATGATAAAAGATGTGATTTCCGCTGTCATGTACCTGTTTGTGTTTCTTGGAACTGATTTTACTTGTGTCTTGGTTTCTGTTACGAATTGACTAACCAAATAGAAAAATCAAAGAAAAAGGGCTCGTGCGGGAATTCTCCGTTGGCATTAGTGATCAGGACATCTTGAAAGCGAACCAGAAGTCGCGATGTCAATCCGTTTCAACTTCAAAAAATATAATAGTTAATTTATTCCCTAAATAATATTTGAAAAAGTCCTAACAGCCATAACTATTTGATTGTTATGGCTACTGACTTATTTATCTCGAAAATTGCCCAGTATGCATGTTTTGCTTTATTCAGACCCACATTAGCTATCACTTGTAGGCCTAAAGATACCATAGAATTATGATCTGGAAAACATATTTGGCTCACAACCTCATCGAGAGTACAGAAGAGATCAAGAGGTGTGTCACCCTTTTACATGAAATAGCCCATATATATGGTGACACGACTACAGTACATGCGAAGTTTTACAGGGTGCGTTTGCGTACTCTGTAGTGTTCAAACGTTGTTTAGGCCTCAAAAATGTGTATTAACGAACTGTAACAGGTGCCTCGCCCTGCCTAGCGTCGTTATCCGCTTGGCTTTGCGATAAAAGGTGAAACATTGGGCGGAAACACTGATGAAAATAATTCCTGGTTTGAGAGCACCTGTACCCATTTTGGGGTGAAGGTAAAACGTATAACCATGTGTTTTCACTAGTTTTCGCGATAAGCCCACAAACAGCCATACCAATGTAAAGGGCTTGTCGAGAGCTTTCCATTGATATGGCTGTTGGTAGACCTATCTTGAAATATAAAACACGACATAGTCCCGTTTTACCTCCACCTTAAAATGAGCAAAGGTGTTCCCGAAACGGGAATCCTTTTTTATTGGTGAAACTGTATCTTTACAGAGTTACAGGGAGGTTGATATGTTCTCGCTAAACTATCGGAGACCCGTCAAAATAACCCAATACTGAATGAGTTAACTCGGTATCCACTCGGTTGGCAAAGTTTGGGGGTCGAGAGTTGCGTAACCTATGCCGACCTTCTGCTCGCTTTTTGTACAGATCAGGACAACGCTGAGCCTAGCGGCAATTCCGTGGCAGCATCCAACCTGATCCGCTTGGGCTCGCTCCTGGACCAGCCTTTCATGAGGGAGAAAGCTGACAGACTCCTGGCAGCTTTCACCAGCCGCCTGACGAGGATGCCGGTCAGCCTCCCGGCACTTACGTCAGCCCTCATGCTCCTTCACGACTCACCAACACAGGTGAGTTAGTTTTTCGAAAGCTTTACTACTTTAAAGCTAAGAGTTACTGAATAGACTAGTTTTATCGAAAGTAAGGACTTTCACAGTGGATTCATACTACCCTTCCTCCATATTGAGTTCCCGTGAAAGTGCTCAAGAGCGGTCGCAGCTTAGTACCAATCGGAGGATTCCACCGGAAAAACTAGTGAAATTGTACTAAAATCCAGTAAATTTTATCAGAAAAACAGTAAAATGTGATAACTTTACCGGTTATTCAGTATTTTAGGCGCGAGTCTTTAGACGAGCTGCCTATTGCATTCGCTCCGTCCGTATTTTCTTTTCCATACATTATCCTTATATACATTATCCTTATATCCTTCGTTGCTCTCTGTACGATTTTTTTCAAATTTCACGCATAATGTAGAACAAAAAATCCTAAGACCTGTGGCGTAAAATTTTTTTCTGGTTTCCCTGGAAAATTTCAGTGGAGTCTGCAAAGTTTCACTTTTTTTAGTGGTGCCTCGGTGACATTTAATCCCGTGAAATTTCACTAGTAGTGATGAGAGTGTGTAAGAACAATAATGTTTAGTATTTCTTGTGAAACAATTATCTTATTAATTCCTTGTGAACACTTTCACTCAGGGGATAATGGGGAGATGCGTATTGTTTGTATCGTTTGAGGAAAACCAATAACCAGCCGTGTGTACCGTTGTTAGCAGCAATACGGCTTGTAAACAACTGAGAACAATCGAAAACGCGGTCGTTTTGTTCCTCATTGGGTTAAAACCACGGACTTATAGTGAATGTGATTAGGCCAAAGCAAATCATCGAATTGCCTTTAATTGATTACAATTTAAGGCATTTTTATGATCCTGTAAATGGGCATGTAAGACTAAATAGTTGTCCTCTTATAAGAAGGTACCTGAACCGAGAATAATATCAGGGTCAAGTGACCTAGATTTGGGTCAAAACCATCGTGTTCCATTTTAAATTGTTTTTAACGAGGAAAAACCTGCCGAGGGCTACTCGTCATATCATCGAAATAATCCGTAAAGTTCCCTTTTACAGTATTAACTAATGCCTCCCCACCTCAAAATTTTCGTCATTACGTTAGACATAAGGATTTTGAAAAAAATACAGCACACAAAGATTTTAATTTCTTGACGGTAACCATTGCGATCTCTTGAAAGAAACAAACCTGAATTAGTTTAAACTGTAACGTGCTTAAACGTTATTATTTTGTGTGAATTGACGGTTGGATATGAAACCGTGACCTCGTGAATTTTGATTTACCTTAATGCATTTTGTGTATCAATGTGAAGACCGTTGGCTTTGGAAATCAAGGTCAGATGTGTTTTTAAGGTTAAGTGCCTAAATATTCCTCTATTTATTCAATAAATTATTTTTTTTGCTGTTTATTTATGTGTTTACTTGTTCATTTCCTATTGCTTCTATTCGGTCATTCATCTATCCATTTTATCATTATTGATCCACATATTTATTGATTGATTTATTATTTAATTGTTTGATCCATTCATTCAATCGACTTATGCGTTTCTTGCTCACCTATCAGAATTCGTAGGGTATGCCTGCATTGATTGCTTCGTGTGTTCGTTTACTGATTTTTTCATCTTTTTCGCTACGGTTAGGTTATCCGGAAGGATGAGGTTAGAATCGGTTGATGTAGTTTGGATGGACAGTTATTTTTTTTAGTGTGCACTAACTGCATAGTTAGTTTAGAGGGGGTAATATTTTTTGGATGTTTATGTTCTGTTTAGAAACCTGAGGTATATAAGACTGTTTTTGCAATGTGTAGGTGTTCGTAACCGGCCAGATTACCGAACCCGACACCGCCGCGCTGGTCGCAGTGGCACATTCTCGATTGGTGGCTGGCAGACTCCTTGCTTTGGCCGACGATCGTCAAGATTCCGTTCTGTATCGCAAATCCGACGTGATGCGACGGCTTAAATCGCAGTCGGGCCGCGCCACGGCCTACGTTTGTCACCACCACGCGTGCTCACTTCCGGTCACCACACCGGAAGGGCTCGCAAGCCTTCTAACGCCTCCCGCCGATGCAGACGACGCCATCGCTGCAGCAGCCGTGCCAACTGACCCCGTGGACTGAGCCCCACGGCCGAGGCCGCCCCCTAGCGGACAACACCCGAACTTGCGTGAGTTTTGATACTCGGTTTGAGGTTAGGCGCTCTTCTACCTGAAGCGCATAACGCTCGCTCTTGTTAACTAGTCAAACAAGTTTTATTTTTCTAGGTTTGTCTGCGCTGTAGTCTTGGAAATGTTGCACACCGCGAGAATTTGCAACTGTACCTATGCCTTTAAGGCACCAAAAACGTTCGACGTTTTATCCCTCAGGAAATCGTGTTAGCTATAATAGTATTTGGGTTTGGTGAAATGATTCTCCAACTGAACCCTCCGCTTCCACGTTGTGTGTGAGCGAAAGGTGCGAAACGTATGTGAAGCAAGCAGCTTTTTGACGAGTGTTTACTTGGATTGGCAATAATGTTGCCAGATTTCGCCACTCCACCATATTTCAACATGTTTAACTCTTTAACCAATCAAGATATTTAACGGAAAAGAGCTCATTCCTTGAATTGCGGAGCTCGATTCGACATACGCATCAAGCAAGGTAGCGTCTTAAGGTTCTTGAATCAATCTTGGTTAAAAATTACGGATCGAGAAATCTGGCAACACAGCCTAGCAAATATTTGTTAGGAAAATCTTCTGGATGAAGACTATGCCGAATGTAAAGTATTCCTAAAGAGTCATCTTTTCGCCTTCGTTCGCAGAAAGTTCACCAAGTGTTGTTTTCGATCCTCTTGCAAAGTTTCAGCAAAGTATTGGCGTTGAATAATCCAAATGGTTCCTTTCAGATATTTCACCAAGTGATAGCAGCTTGAAGTGTTTACGATAATTCTTTTGAGGTTAGGTAACTAAACAGCGAACCGGTATGTGTGCCGAAAGGAACTCATCCGCCACGGTGAATGCAAGAAATACAAAATATGCAAATCGGACCCTATCCCCGTTATAATCTTACCAAACATGACGGCGTTTAATTTCAGATTTAGTTAGAACACTGTGACTTTGGAGCTGGTTCAACTACCAGCTTAGTTCCACTTTTCGTCACCAAGTTTAGCGTAGAGAGGCTCACAAAGGGTGTAATGGACCTGTCCGCCCCAGATTTTCTTGGAATTTTCAGGACTGCAAGATAGCGGTATGGAAAGATACCCAAGCCAATACCCACTTGCTGCAGAAATTCATTTTTACCACCTTAAAAATATCGTTCAAAAAGTATTTTTTCGATATAATTTTTAATACAATTAATCACTCCATGTAGAACATTTAAAATTAGCGTCGAAGGCTGAAATTTTAAGGATTTCGTGATCCTTAAAATTTCCATTAAAATCCAGCCGTTTCCAATATATTAGCAATATTTTTGTGTTTGTACATTTTTTGTTCATTTTTAACGCTGTTTTCACGATAGACAAAATGAATTTGGGCAGCAAGTTTTGGGCCTTGGTATCTTTTCATACAACAATCCTACAGTTCTGAAATTTTCAAGAAAATCGGAGGCGGCAAATTAAGGTACGCCCCTTGTCAGTGCACCCAACTTAACCCAACCCGCATTAGCTAACAATTAAGCCTGTTGCCGCTTACTAAAGCTAGGCATCGTATTTGATGCGTCACTATTCTTCTGCTCCGCGACTGATTATCTTTCCGAACATCGTTTATTCAAAAGGCCTTGTTCCTCGCTCCGCTCAGCTTGGCTTGGCGGCGAAAAGGGGATCAAAAGAGATTGGGAAACTCAACCTATGGAGACCGGTGCAAACATGACAGCGTTCAAATGGAGATTTGGTTAGTAGATAACGCTGGTACAACGGAATTTTAAAACATTGTTATACAGTGTTTCGTGTTGTGCGACTGCCCTGGAAATTATAAATCGATTTTATGACGCGTTGATGGCGAAATAGGAAACAGCTATTGGCCTCCTAACTCAATTCAGGTTAATGAATAATGCATCCTCCGGACCATTGTATAACATTTATTCAACCACTGAAAAGAAAAGAAACAGCGTTGAAAGCTTATATTATCCAGATTACTATAAAGCCGTTACTTGGCAGAAACGCGTGGGAGAGCATCTCATTTATAGGAAGGCATTATCACCACATCCGATAAGTTCCATTACACTTCCGCTGTTACACAAAACATATTTCCAAGCCCTTCAATATCGTGCATCAGTGCATAAATGCCGATGCTGTTTTAAGGATTGTGCTATTTTTCTGGCGAAAAATTCTCCTAACCGTATTATTCATTTCGCTCGAAATGTTACTAAGTCGATATTTGAAAATTACTATTGATTTCTAAAAACCATAAAGATAGTTCTCCCTAGAGCTTTTTCAAACTGTCTTCATACACCATCAAAAACATATTAATTTGTGGCTTTTAATTTCATAATTGAACTAGATTTATACCTGTGTATGAATTATGTTAGACATCAGGTGGACAAGCATAAATTTATTCGGAATCAGTAGGACAAGAATAAATGTCATCTGACATTTAAAAGACAAAGTTCATGTGAGTTACAGCTCGACAACTATTCGGTTTCCTATCGTTATAGACTTTGCTGACCAGAAACCGTGTTTTTGTGCGAATAATGTGATAAATTGCGCGGATTAATTCTTCCTTTTGATCGTAAAAATGCCCTGTGAGTATCAAATCAGTTTTCTACTTTTTAGGCTAGAATCGCTTTCAGTTATGGTGAAATTACTCGATTGATTGTTTAGGTCATAGTCAGATCAAAGGCTTCCATTCATTATAGGAGATTTTTGTAGTCATTTGTTACGGAATTGTTGGTGCTACATTTTTTCAAATCAGCTTTTTGGAAATATTATGCCTAGAAAGTAGTCTCTCCCAAGTCGCAAGGAGCTCAAAAAGTTGCACCAAACCGCCGTATTTTGACAAATTCTTCGAGCAATAGAAATTATTTCCCAACGTTCTAACGCTCAAAATCGCCTTGAAGTCCTTTGAGAAAGGAAAAACGTAGAAACAAGATCCAGTTTCACCGTTAGCAGCTTTTTAAAATGAGTTTTCTGTGCTTGTAATTACTTTAGCATAAAACCGCGATTAGACCTCAGAGTCATTCTCTATTTAAGACTCTCGATTTAATACCTTTAGTGACACGACATACATTTAGAATTGGTATTTTGTTACAAAATTTGATGCAGACATTCTAGAAATCCGTTTATGAAGAGTTTTCAAAAATCGCCTTGTTCCGAGAACTCAAAAAGATGCCATGTTTTCGAAAGGACATTGTAAAATGAGTACCGGTAGTGTGTCTTATTGACATCGTTTTTCTAAACTCGTGAAAACGCAATACTAAATAGTTTTTTTTTAATGTATTAAGTTAGCTATTTTTATTCATGTTTCGTCTCACCAGTAAAATTCCGAGGATTCGCCTTTTTCATTTTCGTAAACATTTGCAATTTTAGTTAACATGATGTATGGACATTAACGCAGGCTAGATCCTTTTCCATTTAGGTGCCTTTGTGAAAATAAAGTGGAGTCTATTTCTCAAGGCATTGTTTGAGCTCTGGTTAGTTGTTTAAACTAATGCAAATGTGTAAGGTAAGTACAGTCTGCGGACAGTGCCGATTGATGTTACAACTAAATCGATCTAAAATAGGCAGTGAATAACAGTGTCATCAAAACATCAACACTTTACCTCGTCATTTTGGTATTGGTCTTTATGTGTGGAACTACAGAAGCAGACAAAAGTTTTGGAGGCCTGGGCAAATCTGTCAAACTTAAGCCGGTTATTAGCAACTTCTTGTTTTGTTTATACGACCACTAAACGACATCGTCTGCTGGCCTCTTTTGAAGCTCCTCGTCCAAAAAAGCTCGTTAGCAGAAGTAATTGCATATTTGTTTGCTTTAAATCCAATTCTTTGTATTCTAGCTTCATTTGCTGTTTTTATGGTTTCTTTGCATCTATTCACGTTTATAATTGGTCAGAATTGCAATTACGAGATCAAGCAAATAAACTTCCATCTTTCTTCGTATTTCCCCACCTCAGCGCAACAGTTAACGTGATTTATGGACGTACCTCCGTGCAGACAAGTCCTACCTTGGATTTTCATAGGGGCTATCCATAAAATATGAAAAATTTTAGCTCAATCTCGGACACCGCCTTTTATGTTACTCTGCTTCTTTCGCAGTTTGTAGATGCCACCTATGAAGACAGATGCCGTTTCAAACTCTATGCAGACCAGAATTCCGGCCAGAAATCAGTGGCGAAATTGATGTATTCCAGACATCTTTTCTCGTTAGGGAGCTATTTAAAGTTAAGTTTTGACTTTGAAGAATTGCAGCAGAACTCCGTAAACTTTTGGTTGTGACTGTAAAAGACGGCGGCGAAATGCGTTAAAATCATTTCAAGACTGGTTGTGACTTCAAGTATTTATTGGCCGACATAGGCTAAAAAGATAAGAAGAAAGAGTACTAACTTTAGACCGAAAACCATTTAACTGTGATGTAGCGATGTGTGATTAACTATTTTAATAACGTTTCGAGTGATTACCATCAGTATGCTATCGGTGATATTTGTTCAGTTTGAGGCGGATAACATGGCAACATAAGTTAAGCTTTCTGTCCCCTAGTACTCGTTTTGAAATCTGATGTAGAATTATTTACGTCCAGTGATTTTGAACATCTGTGAGTTTTATTGTTGTTTTGTTCGTAAGGGCCAAAGTGTGATAAAATTGTTTACGTCGGCAGCGGTTACCGTTATTGTTGTCATTGCATTGTTAAAGTGAAAAATCTTTTCGGTTAAATAAAACGCGATGAGTTGAACTGTTTATTTTTATCCTGGAAGTACCGGGTGATTCACGAACCCCTAAACACTCAGTTCATGCAACACCGCATGCGCGGGTGTGCGGTGGGTTGCCTATTCATTCCGTTCTGCCGCCGAGAACGTTAGAAGTTAAGCGCAGGC
>Ga0058701_10002519_pt1 | contig 13959 bp, 21 predicted proteins | sample AgamicOrMae_FD_97039 | JGI IMG/M metagenome (GOLD analysis project Ga0058701, IMG submission 97039) | Agave microbial communities from Guanajuato, Mexico - Or.Ma.e | ecosystem: Host-associated > Plants > Phyllosphere > Phylloplane/Leaf | place: Guanajuato, Mexico | collected 2012-06-04 | reverse complement strand
TGTCATATAAGGCCTTATTATCGGGGAAGCTTTCGTAAAGGCGTACTCGCCGTACTCTTGTGCAAAACGAAAGGCGTTTTTAAACGCCTTATTTCCGCCCTACGCCGTATAAGGTGTGTAAAAGGCGTCTTCAAAGGCCTTTTTATGTCGTGTTCCTGTCTACATTTGCCTGCCTGCAAGGATTGATTGCCTGGGCCTGGGTGCCCCTGCCTGCCTGTGCCTGCCTGCCTATGCCTGCCCTCCACATCCTGCCTGCCGTCTGTTACTGCGTGCCTGTGCCTGGCTGCCTGTGCATGCCTTCCTTTACCTACGTGCCCTCCTGTGGCTGGCTACATGTGCCTGTTTGCTTGCCTAAGCCTGCCGATATGTCCCTGCAAGCCAGATCTTACCTGCATATCCCTTCCTACCTGTGCCTTGCTGCCTGTGCCTGCTTGCCTGTGCCTGGCTGCCAGTGCCTGCCCTCCACATCCTGCCTGCCCTGTGTTACTGCCTGCCTGTGCCTGGGTGCCTGTGCATTCCTTCCTTTACCTACGTGCCCCCCCTGTGGCTGACTAATTGTGCCTGTTTGCATGCCTGTGCCTGCTGATCTGTCCCTGCCAGAAAGTTCTTACCTGCCTGTACCTTCCTGCTTGTGCCTTGCTTCCTGTGCCTGGCTGCCTGTGCCTCCCTTCCAGTGCCTGCCTGCCTCTCTGTTACTGCCTTCCTGTGCCTGCCTTCCTTTGCGTCTCTTCCTTTGCGTGCCTGCCTGTGCATGCTTGCCCTTGCCGGACTGTGCTTGCGTTCTTGAGATTGTATGCCTATACCAGCCTGCCTTTGCCTGTCTGTCTGTGCCTGCCAGCCTGTGCCTGCCTGCCTGTGCCTGCCTGACTCTGCCTGCCTCCCTGCGCTTGCCAGCCTGTGCCTGCCTGCTTGCCTAAGTGCCTGCATATGTTTGCCTGCCTGTGCCTGTTCGCCCTTGCCTGCTTGTCTGTGCTTGCCTGCCTTCGTGTTCCTGCCTGCATTTTCCTGCCTGCAAGGCCTTACTGCCTGTTCCTTGCTGCCTGTGCCTGTCTGCCTGTGCCTGGCTGCCAGTGCCTGCGTGCCTCTCTGTGCCTGCATGCTCGTGCCTGCCTGCCTTTGCCTGCCTGCGTGTCCTGCATGTTTGTGCCTGACTGCCTTTCTGCTTGTACTTGCCTGCCTGTGCCTGCCTGATAACCCTGACAGTCTTTGCCTGCCTGCCTGTGCCTGCCCCCTGGGCCTGGCTGGGAGTGCCTGCCTGCCGGTGCCTGCCTGCATAATTGTTCCTGCCTGCCTGTGCCTGCCCCCTGGGCCTGGCTGGGAGTGCCTGCCTGCCGGTGCCTGCCTGCATAATTGTTCCTGCCTGCCTTCTTATGCCTGCCTACATGCTCCTGCCTCTGTTTGCCTACCTGACTCTTCCTGCCTGCCTGTGCCTGACTGCCTGTTCCTACTTTTTTGTTCCTGCCTGTTCTAAACTGCCTGTGACTATCTGCCAGTGCCTACTTGCATTGCTTGCCTACAGAAAAAGCCGGCCTGTGCCCACCAGCCTGTGTCTGCGTGCGTCTGCCTGCCTACCTGTGCCTGCATGCTTGTGCCTGCCCGCCTGTTCTTTACTAAACGTGTCCGCCGGCCTACCTGACTTGGCCTGCCTGTGCCTGCCTGTTCCTGCTTTTTGTGCCTGCCTGTGCTACACTGCCTGTGCCTATCTGCCAGTGCCTGCTTGCATGTGCATGCCTGACTGTGCCTCCCTTACAGTGCCTGCCTTTGCCTGCCTATCTGTTCTGTCTATGTGTGCCTGCCTGCCCCTGCCTGCTATCTGTGCCTGCCTGCTTCTACATGCCTGTCTGCTTTTGTCTGCATGCGTTTGCCTGCATGACTGTACCTGCCTCCCTGTGGCTGCCTGTGCATGCCTCCCTGTGCCTGCCTGAGCCTTGCTTCCTGTGCCTGCCTGCCTATGCCTGCCTGCCTGTGCCTGCCGGTGCCTGCCGGTGCCTGCCCGCATGTTCCTGCCTGTGCTTGTCTCCGTGTGCAGTTCTGCCTGCCTGTTATTGCCTGCTTGTGCCTGCCTGCATGTATATGCATGCCTGTGCGTGCATGCCTGCCTGCACGCCTGCCTTCCTGTGCCTTTCTTCTTAGGTCTGCTCGCCCTTGCGTGCCTTCCCGTGGCAGCCCGCCTGTCTGTGCCTGCCTGCCTGAGCCTGGCTGCCAGTGCCTGCCTGCCGATGCCTGCCTTTGGCTCTTTTGATTTGCCTGCCTGCCCGTTCCTGCTTGGGCCTGCCTGCCTGTGCCTGACTTCCTGTGCCTGTTTGTATGTACATGCATTCCTTGGCCTGCCTGCGTGAGCCTTTCTGCCTGTATATTCCGGCCCTTGCCTGCCTTTGCCTGCCTGCACTTGACTGCCAGCCTTTGCCTGGCTCACTGTGGCTGCCTGATTTGCCTGCCTTTCTGTGCCTGACTGCCTTCCTATGCCTTTCTGCATGTGCCTGTCTGCCTGTGCTTGCTAGCCTGAGGCTGTCTGCTCGTGCATTTTTGCATGAGCCTTTTTGCCTGTGCATGCCTTCCTGTGCCTGCCTTCCTGTTCTTTCCTGGATGTGCCCACCGGCCTGCCTGACATTGCCTGCCTGTGCCTGCCTGTTCCTGCTTTTTTGTTGCCTGCCTCCCTGTGCCCAGCCGTGTATTGCTTCCTGTGCCTGCCTGCCTTTGCCTTCCTGCCCTCCTCGGCCTGACTACCTATGCCTGCTTGCATGCCTCTGCATGCCGTTCTGTGCCTTCTAGCCAGTTCCAACCTGCCTGTGCCTTATTGCCTGCGCCTGGCTGCCTGCTAGCCAGGGCCTGGCTGCCTGTGCCTGCCTTGCAGTGCCTGCCTGCCTCTCTTTTACTGCCTGCCTGCGCCTGCCTGCCTCTCTTTTACTGCCTGCCTGCGCCTGCCTTTGCCTGCCTGCCTGCGCCTGCCTTTGCCTGCCTGCCTTTGCGTGCGTGCCTTTGCCTGCCTGCATTTGCCTGGCTCTGCTTGCTTTCTCATGCATGTGCCAACCTGCCTGTGCCTGCCTGTCTGTGCCTCCTGTACCTGCCTGCCTGTGCCTGCCTGGGATTGCCAGCCTGTGCCTGCCTGCTTTCCTCCTGCATGCCTGTGCCTGCTCACCCTTGCCTGCCTGACTGTGCCTGCCTGCCTTCGTGTTCCTGCCTTCCTTTGCCTGCCTGCCAGGCCTGACTGCCTGTGCCTGGCTGCTTGTGCCTGGCTGCCCGTCCCTACCTGCTTGTGCCTGACTGCCTGCCTGTACCTGCTTCCTACCCTGAATGCCAATGTATGCTTGCCTGTGCTTGCCAGCCTATGCCTGCCTGCCTTTCTGCTTGTTCTTGACTGCCTGTGCCTGCCGGCCTGTGCCTGCCTGACAGGCCTGACTGCCTTTGCCTGCAGGCCTGTGCCTGCCCCTTGGACCTGGTTGCCAGTGCCTGCCTGCCGGTGCCTGCCTGCCTCTCTGTGCCAGCATGCTTTTTCTTGCCTGCCTGGGTTTGCCTGCCTGAGCTTGCGTTCTAGTGCCTGACCACATGCCCCTGCCTCTGCTTGCTGCCTGTGCCAACCTGATTCTCACTGCTTGCCTGTGCCTGCCAGCATGTACCAGCCTGCCTGTGCCTGCCTGCCTATGCTTGCCTGCCTGCTTGTGCCTGACTACATGTGCCGTATTACCTGTGCCAGTTTGTCGGTCTATGCCTGCCTTCTTGTGCAGGCCTTCATGAACCGGCCTTTGCTTGACTGCCTGGGCCTACCTAAATCTTCCTGCCTGCCTGTGCCTGCCATCATGTTGCTGACTGTCTCTGGATGCTTGGCTATGCATGCCTGCCTCTGCCTGACTACCTTTGCCGGACTACCTGTGCCTGTTGGTCTGCTCGTGCCTGCCAGTCAGTGCCTGCCTGCTTGTTCCTCCCTGCCTGCGCCTGGCTGCCTTTGTCTGCCTGCTTGTGCCTGCCCGCCTCTTTGTGCCTGCATGCTGGTGCATGCCTGTCTTTGCCTGCCTGCCTGTGCATCCCTATTTCTGCCTACCTGCCTGTGCTTGCCTTATTGTGCCTGCCTGCCTACGCCTGCCAGCCTGTTCTTGCTTGCCTATCCCTGCTTGCCCCTGCCTGCTTACCAGTCCCTGACAGCTTGTATCTGCGTGCCTGTGCCTGCCTGCCTATGCCTGCTACCTGTGCTTACCTGGCTGTGCTTTCGAGCCATTGACTGCCTAAGCCTGCCTGTCTGTGCTTGCCTTATTGTGCCAGCCTTCTAGTGCCTGCCTACTCTGCGTGCCTGACTATGCCTACAAACCTGTGCCATCCTGCCTGAACCTGCCTTTCTATGCAAGCCTGCATGTGCCTGTCTGATTGTGCCTGACTGCCTACCTGCATGCATGCCAGCGTACGTGCCTGCCTGTTCTTGCCTTCCTCTGCCTGCCTGGCTTTGCCTGCTATCCTGTTCATACCTGTTAATGCCTGCATGTCTGTGCTTGCCTTACTGTGCCTGCCTGCCCAAACCCGCCTGCCTATAATTGCTTACCTGTGTCTGCCTGCCTCTTTTCGCCCGGCTGTGCCTGCCGGCCTTGGCCTTAGACGCCTGCCTGCCTGCGTGCCTGCCTGCCTCTAACCACTTGCCTGTGCCTACCTGCCTGTGCTTGCCGATCGGTTCCTGCCTCCTTGTGCGTGCCTTCGTTTCCCTGGCTGTGCCTTCCTGCTTCTGATTGCCTGCCTGTTCCTGCCTGAATGTGCCTGCATGCCTGTGCCTGTCTGCTTTTTCCTGCCTGCCTGTGGTTTCCTGCATGTGCCTGCCTTCATTTGCTTGCCTCCTTGCCTGGCTGCCTGTGCCTGCCTGCCTATGTTTGCCTGCCAGTGCTTGTCTTCCTGTTCCTTCCTGCCCTTGCCTTCCTGTTTGTTCTTGCCCTCCTTTGCCTGCCTCGCTTTGCTTTGGTGACTGCCTTTGCCTAACTGCATGACCCTGCCTGCCTGTTCCTGCCTACCTGTGCCTATCTGCCTAAGCCTGCTTGCCTGTGCCAGCCTACCTCTGCCAGCGCTTCTGTGCCTGCCTGTATGTTCCTGCTTACCTGAGCCTGCTTACGTGTTACTGCATGCCTGTGACTGCTTGCCTGTGGCTGCTTGCATTTGCTTGCCATCCTCTGCCTGCCTGTGCCTGCCTTCCTGTGGCTGCCCGCTTGAACATGCCTGCCAGTGCCTGCCTGCCGTTGCCTCCCTGCCTGTGTTTCCCTGCCTGTTCCTGCCTCCCTTACCTCCCCGCCACTGCCTGCCTGCCTATTCGTCCCTGTGCCTGCGTGCCAGTGCCCGCCTGCCTGCTCTTCTGTGCCTGCCTTTCTTTGAGTGCCTGGCTGTGCCTGCCTGTGCCCGCCTGCCCGTGCCTGCCTGCCTGTGCCTGCCTGCCTGTGCCTGCGTGCCTGTGCCGGTCTGCCTGTGCCTGCTTAACTGGGCCTGTCTGCCTGTCCCTACCTGCCTGTGCTTGCCAGCCAAGTCCTTTCTCCTTTTGGCTGCCTGTCTAGTGTCTATGCTCTCCTAGCTCTGCCTGCTTGCTTATGCATTTCTGCCTGTGCCTGCCTGTCTCTGCCTGCTGCGTGCTTGTGCCTGCCGGCTTGCCTGTGCCTGCTTGCCTGTGCCTGCATGACTATGCCTGGCTGCCTGTGCAAGCCTGACTGTGATAGTCGGTCTGTTCCTTCCTTCCTGTGCCTACCTTCCTGTTCCTGCCGGCCTGTGCCTACCTTCCTGTTCCTGCCGGCCTGTGCCTGCTTGCTTGTGCCTGCCTGCCTATGCCCGCCGATCTTTGCCTTCCTGCTTGTGCTCTCCTGCCTTTGCTCTCCTACCTGGCTGTGCCTGGCTTTGCTTGCCATCCTGTGCTGCTAATGCCTGCCTGTTTGTGCTTGCTTTACTTAACCTGCCTGCCTGCCCAAGCCCGCCTGCCTATAATTGCTTGCCTTTTTCTGCCTGCCTCTTTTTGCAGGCCTGTGCCTGCTTGCCTTGGCCTTAGAGGACTGCATGCCTGCGTGCCTGTTTGTGCCTGATTACCCGTACTTGCCTCTTGTAACTGACTGCCTATGCCTGCCTGTAACTGCCAGCTTGTGCCTCCCTGTGCCTGCCTGCCTGTGCTTGCCTCCTGTAACTTCCTGCCCGTGCCTGCGTGCAGATGCATGCCTGCTTGTTCCTGCCTGCCTTTGCCTGCTCGCCTGTTACTTCCTGAATGTGCCCACCTGCCTGCCTGCCTGTGCCTACATGCCTGTCCCTGCTTGCCTCCGCCCTGTCTTTCTGCTTTTGCCTGCCTGGGTCTGCCTGTCTTTGCCTGCCGGCCTGTGCCTCCTTGCCTGTGCCTGCTTGAATGTGTTGCCTGCTTGTTTCTGTCTGCCTGCCTTTGCCTGCCTGCGTGCCTGACAATGCCTGCCTGCTTTTGCCTCCCTGCCTGCGCCTTACTTCCTTTTCCTGAACACCTGTGCTAGCCGGACATATTTGGATGCCTTAATAGATTGGTTTGTATGTATTTGAATGCATTTCGATGCATTTGCAATAATTTAGAGGTATTAGGATGTATGTTTATGCACTTAGATGGATATGTTGTGATTTATGTTGTTCTGTTTGGTTGTTTTTGAATTTATATAAATGTTACTGAATGTTTTTACGGTATTTGGATGTATTTCGATGTTCTCGATGTTCTCGATGTATTTGAGTGTAGTTTAATGTATTTAATGTTCTTTGAGATATTTAAAAGTATTTGGATATTTATAAAAGTATTCGAATGTTTTTGATGTATTTGGATCTATTTGGTTGTATTTGGATTCCTTTGGATACAGTTGGATGAATTTAGATGCATTTGTATGCACGTGGATGTATTTTAATCAATTTTGAGGTATTTAGATTTACAAGGATGTACTTGGATGCATTTTAAGTATTTGGATGCATTCGGATGTGTTTGGAATTATTTGCATGTATTTTGATGCATTTAGAAGTGTCTTGATGCGTTTGAATACAGTTTCTTTTGGGTTTGTTTTGATGTATTTTGATGTACTTTTAGTAATTAGACATATTGGTTCCATTTGAATGTATTTCGATGTATTTGAATGTATTGGTTGTATTTGAATATGTTTAGATATATTTTGGTTCATTTGAATGTATTTTATGTATTTGTATGTATTTTTATGAAATTGTATAGATTTCGATGTATTAAGACGTATGTATACGTGTTTATATGTGTTTAGATGTATTTGAATATATTTGAGTTTATTTGGTTGTATTGGAATGTATTTAATGTATTCAGATTTTCATGTGTATTTATATGTTTTTAATTGTATTTACAATGACTTAAATGTATTTATTTGTAATTGCATGTATTCGCATGTATTTAGGTTTATATGGACACATTTAAATAATTTTCGATGTATGTGCATGTATTTGAATTATTTTCGATGTATTTCGATCCAAATTTATTTATTGGGATGTATGTATGTGTTTTTGCATGAATTTGAATGTGTTTTTGTTTTTGAATGTTTTTGGAGGTGTTTTTATGTATTTAGATGTTTTGTTTGTAATCGGAATAATTTGAATGTATTTTTGTATATAATGATGTGTTTGGGTGTATTAGTTGTATCTGGGTGTATTTGCATGTATTTTAAGGTTAGTAATGTATTTGAATGTATGCGAATGTACTTAAATGCTTCTGGATGTATTTAAATGCATTTCAATTCACTTGGATGTAATCGGATGTATTTGGATGCATTTGTATGTATTTGGATGTATTCTAAAGTTATTGGTTGTATTTTATTTATTAGTATGCATTCTGATATATTTTGATGTTTTTGGATGTATTTAGATGTACTTTGATTTATTTGGAGGTATTTGGGTATTTTTGGACGTATTTCGAATTGAAATTGTTTGATTGTGATATATCTGGATGTTTTTTTGATGAATTATGATGGATAAGGAATTACTTTATGTACCTGGATGTATTTTGATATGCATGGATGTATTTGGATGTATTTAGGTGTACTTCGATGTGCTTGGATATATTGGAATATATTAAGATGTGGTTGGTTGTAATGAAACGTACTTCGAAGTGTTTGGGTGTAATTTGATGCTTTTGGAGTCATTTGGAAGTATTTTTGTGTATTTGTTTGTATGATGTATTTTAATGTTTGTATATCTTTTCTAATGTATTTGGATAGATTTGGGTGTATTTAAATATATTTTGATGTATTTAGGTAGATTTATTTGAATTTTGATGTTCATGGATGTATTTGATGTAATTAGATATATTCGTTGTATTTCGATGTTTGTGTATGTTTTTTATGTAGGGATATTTTACATGTTTGGATATACTTGGATGCTTTTAAATGCGTTTGGATGTATTTCAATGTATTTGGATGCAAATTGAAGTATTTAAATACATTTGGGTGTTTTTTTATAAATTTAATTGTATTTGGGTGTATTTAGATTCATTTTGATGTAAATGAATACATTTAGATGTTTTGGGATGAACTTGAAGAAGTATGGACATTTTTTTACGTATTTTATTTATTTGGATGTTTTTGAATGTATTAAGATGTACTTGTATGTTATTGGAAGTATTTTTATGTTTTTTGATATATATCCATTTAATAAGATGTTTTTAGATGTTAGTAGATGTATTTGAACTCTTTTAGAAAAATTTGGGTAAGTTTTGATGCATTTGAAACTATTTCAAGGCATTTAGATGCATTTAGATACAGTAGAATAAATTTGGATGCACTTAGTATGTATTTGTGCTATGTATTGTGCATTTATGATTTTTTATCAAAATTAATATATTTTGGAGTACTAGGATTTACTTCGATGAATGTGAATGTATTTGAATGCATTCATGTTTGTTTGGAATTATTTGGACGCATTTTGATAATTTTGGATGTGACTGGATGCATTTGAATACACTTTATTGCAGGTGGATGTGTTTTGATGTACTTGGATGTATTTCGAAGTATTTTTTGTATTTAAAGGGATTTGGATGTATTTCGATGTTATTTGATGTACTTGGATGTATTTGGGTGTATATGGACGTACTTTAATATTTTTGACGTATGTAAATGTATTTGGAAGAATTTGATGATTTTCGATGTATTTGGATCCAAAATATTTCATTAGGAGGTACTTATGTGTTCTTGCATGAGTTTAGATAAATTTCCATACACTTGGATGAATTTGGTAGTGTATTTATGTGTTTCGATGTTTTGCTTGTAGTTTGATTATATGGATGGTTTTTGATAAATACAAATGCATTTGGGCGGCCGGCACACGCAGGCAGGGACAGGCAGGGAAGCACAGGCAGGATGGCAACGGAACGCAGGCCCAGGCAGACAGGAACACACAGGCAGGTACAGAAAGGAAGCAGAGGCAGGCAGGCACAAGCAGGCAGGCATTGACAGGCAGTCTCAGGCAGGCAGGCGAAGGTGGGCAGGCAAAGGCAGGTAAACCTAAGCGGCAAGGCGCAGGCAGGCAGGAGCAGGCAGGCACGGGCAGGCAGGCATAGGAAGGCAGGATAAGGCAGTCAGGCATAGGCAGGCATGTACAGCCAGTAAGGAACAGGCAGACAGGCACAGGCAGGCTTAATAAGGCAGGCACAGGTAGGCAGGCACGACCAGGCAGGCACAGTCAAGCAGGCACAGGCGGGCTGGCACAGGCATGCAGGGATAGGCAGATAGGGACCGGAAGGCAGGCACGATCAGGCATGCACAGGCAACCAGGCACAGGCAGGATGGCAGGCAGGCAAAGACAAGCAGGCACAGGGAGGCAGGCACTGGCCGGCAGGCACATACAGGTAGACGCAGGAAGGCAGGTACAGGCAGGAAGGCAGGCACAGGCCGACAGGCAGGCAGACAGAAACTGGCACAGGCAGGAATGTACAGCCAGGCAGGAACAAACAGGCAGGCTTAGGCCAGCAGGCACAGGCAGGCAGGAACATGAAGGCAGGCATAGGCAGGCATGCACAGGCAGGCTTAATAAGGCAGGCACAGGCAGGCAGGCACGACCAGGTAAGGCCCGGCAAGAACAGGTACGCAGGCACAGGCAGGCTTAGGAAGGCAGGATTAGGCAGGTAGGCACAAGGAGGCAGGCACAAGCAGGCAGGTACAGTAAAGCAGGCACCGGCAGGCAGGCACAGGTTAGAAGGCAGAGGCAAGCAGGCGTGCACAGGGAGGTTGGCACAGGCAGGCGGGCACTGGCGGGCAGGATCAGGCAGGCACGCAGACGCAGGCATGCTGGCACAGGCAGAGACGCAAGCAGGTAGTCAAAGAGAAGCAGGCAGAGGCAGGCAGGCTCAGACATGGTGGCACAGGCAAGCAGGCCCAAGCAGGCAGGCATATGCAGGCAAATAAATGCAGGCAGGCAGGCACAGGCAGGCGTGCACAGGCAGGTGGCACAGGCGGGCAGGCACACGCACGCAGGCACAAACAAGCAGGCATAAACAGGCGGAGCCAGGTAGGCAGGCACAGGCAAACAGGCACTGGCAGGCCCGCATACGAAAACCGGGACAGGCAGGAAGGCATAGGCCTGAAGGCACAGGCAGGAAGGAACAGGTTCGCAGGCAACGGCAGGAGGGCACGGGAAAACAGGTATAGGCAGGAATGCACAGGCAGGAATGCACAGCCAGGCAGGCACAGGCAGGGAGAACAGGAAGGCAGGCACAGGGAGGCAGGCACCGGCAGACAGGAATACGTAGGCAGGCAAGCATAGGGTGGCAGGCACAGGCAGACAGGCGCAGCCAGGCAGGCTTTCAGGCAAGCAAGCTGGCAGAAAGGCAAGGCAGGCAGGTAGGTAAGCAAGCAGGAAGGGAGGCAGGCACAGGAGGGCACAGGAAGGCACAGGCAGGCACAGGCAAGCAAAAAAAAGCAGGCAAGCACAGGCAGGCATGCACAGGCAGGCAGACACTGGCAGGCAGACACTGGCAGAAAATCACAGGAATGGATGCAGGGACAGGCAGGCAGGCACAGGCAGGCAAAGGCTGTTACGAACAAGCGAGCACGCCCAGGCTGGCAGGTGGGGGCAGGCATGAACAGGCAGGCACGCAGAGGCAGGCCGGCACAAGCTGGCCGGCACACGCAGACAGGGACAAGCAGGGATGCACTGGCAGGAAGGCAAAGTCAGGCACGCCCAAGTGAGCAGGAACAGGCAGACAGGATTTGGTAAGCAGGTACAGAAAGCTCGCACAGGTGGGCAAGCACAGGCAGGCAGGCAAAGGAAACAAGGCACAGGCGGGCAGGCACAGGCAGGTACGCACAGGCAGGGAGGCACAGGCTGGCCGGCACACGCTGGCAGGGACAGGCAGGGAAGCACAGGCAGGAAGGCACAGGTACGCAAGCACAGGCAGGCAGGCATAAACAGGCTGTCTCAGGCAGGCAGGGGGACGTACGTACAGGCAGGCAAGCACAGTCAGGCAGGCAGAGGCAGGCAGCGGGACGCAGGCATAGGTAGGCAGGAAGGAATGCAGGCACACGCAGGCAGGCCAAGTGAGGCAGGTGCAGGCCGGCAGGCACGGGCTGGCCGGCGCACGCAGGCCGGGATATGCAGGGAAGCACAGGCAGGAAGGCACACGTACGCAGGCACAGGCAGACAAGCACACGCAGGCAGGTACAGGCAGGACAGCAGAGGTAGGTAGGCACAAGCACACAGGCATTAACAGGCTATCTTAGGCGGGCAGGTGAAGTCAGGCAGACAAAGGTAGGCACAAGCACGCAGGCATTTACAGGCTATCTTAGGCGGGCAGGTGAAGTCAGGCAGACAAAGGCAGGCACACCTCAGCGAGGAGGCGCAGGCAAACAGGCGCAGGCAGGCACAGTCAGGCAGGCAGTTGCAGGCAGGCACAGGCAGACAGAAACAGGCAGGCAGGCACAGGCGGCCTGCACAGCAGGCAGCACAGGAAAGCGTGCTGGCACAAGCAGGTAGGCACAGGCCAGGAGGCTTAGGCCGGCAGGCACAGGCAGCCAGGCACAAGCAGGCAGGCACACGCAGGCGAACACAGACAGGCAGGCAAACGCAGGCTAGCAAAGACGGAAAGGCACAGGCAAGTAGGCAGTGAACGGCAGGACAGGCAGGCAGGCACAGGTGGGAAGCCAAAGGCAGGGAAGCATGGGCAGGCAGGCAAAGGCAAAAAGGCACAGGCAGGCAGGAAAGGGGCAGGCATGCAGGCTAAGGCTGGCATGCACAGGCTGGCCGGGAAAAGCAGGCAGGAGCAGGAAGGGAAGCACATGCAGGAAGAAACAAGCACGCAGGCACAGGCAGGCAGGCACGGACAAACAGGAAAAGGCAGGAACGCACAGGCAGGAAGGCAGACGCAAGCAAGCAAAGGCAGGAAGGCTTTCGCATCCAGGCACAGGCTGGCACAGGCAGGTAGGCAAGGGAGGCAGGCACAAGCAGGCAGAGGCTAGCAGACACAGGAAGGCAGGCAAGGGCAGAGAGCGGCAGGCAAAGGCATGCAGGTACAGGGCGGCAGGCACAGAAAGGAAGGTAAAGGCAGGAATGCACAGGCAATCAGGCAAAGGTAGGAAGGCACAGGCAGGCAGGAAGCGGCAGGCGCATGCAGGCAGAGGCAGCCAATTACAAGCAGGCTGGCACAGGCAGGCAGGCACAGTCAGGATGGCACATTCAGGCAGGCACAGGCAGGCCAGAAAAAGCGGGAAGGCACAAACAGGCAGGCACAGGCAGACTTGCTCAGGCATGCAGGCACAGCCAGGATGGCACATCTAGGCAAGAACAGGCAGGCAAGCAAGGCGGGAAGGCACAGCCCTGCAGGCATGCAGGCACAGGCAGCCAGGCGCAGGCAATCACACTTAAACAGGCGAGTCCAGGCAGGAGGCTGGCAGGCACGCGGGCAGGTAAGTTGGCAGGACGGCAGGGAGGCAGGCACCGGTGGTCAGGCACAGGCAGTTAAGCACACTCAGGGAGGAAAAAGAAGACAGGCAGGCGGGTACCGTCAGGCAGGCACATGCAGGCTGGCACAGACAGGCAGGCAAAGGCAGGCACGCACAAGCGAGCAGGCACAGGATGACAGGCAGAGGCAAGCGGGGACAGGCAGACAAGAACAGTCAATTAGGCACAGGCAGGGAGGCACACGCAATCACGGGCAGGCACAGACAGGAAGGCACATGCTAGGGTGTGTCGAATTTCCATTAATATCGCAAATCGAAACCATAGGGTGCGGAAAAGTTGCTACTAGTAATGAGAAACAAAACCCAAAAAGAAATTTCGAAATCGGTTAATATCTTCAGTTCGCGCAAGAAGGTCAAAATTTTACAAATTTAACAAAAAAAACATTTTTTTGGAAAAAAAATCTTCCCGGAAAAACTTTTTATTTATAAACTATATTGCTTAAATAGATTATTTATGGGCATGTAACCCTAAAATAATTTATAAAGAGGAGGTTTAAGGCCCCGAAGTGAGGAGGCGATGGTGCCTTTTTACCCCCAAAATGTCCTACAATATCGCAAACTCCAAATAGTTTTCACAGCAGGTTCACGGATTTAATGAGCACTGCTATACTTTCTGAAGAACCCTACGTATTTCTTAAGTAGTAAGAAATACTTTCGTAGACGTACTGATAGGATTACAGTTTGTGGTGTGTGTGTGTATGTGTGTGTGTGGGGAGGGTAATAAAGTTGGAGAGTTTGGAGAAAAGTTTTAAAATAGTAGGGCGTTTCCTAGATAAAATATAAACACAAAAAGTCCGGTGAAAATTTTTGCGAAGTTTATTCAAGATGTGCAGCTCTTAGCCAGCCTGTTCGGAAAAGGAAATGAACAAGATAGTAAAAGACACGAACGACTCAGAACTCACCGCGAGAAGGTGGCTGCACTTCGAGTTCCACCCATGCCCTACCCAACCAACCAACCATTTGCAGGACGCTCGCCAACCTACTCTGTTTTAGAGTGACTCAGGAATTGGCCTTTGTTGTCAAAAGATGGCATTTGAGATCGTGA
>Ga0058701_10002518_pt1 | contig 13962 bp, 9 predicted proteins | sample AgamicOrMae_FD_97039 | JGI IMG/M metagenome (GOLD analysis project Ga0058701, IMG submission 97039) | Agave microbial communities from Guanajuato, Mexico - Or.Ma.e | ecosystem: Host-associated > Plants > Phyllosphere > Phylloplane/Leaf | place: Guanajuato, Mexico | collected 2012-06-04 | reverse complement strand
CTCTGAGTAACAAGTCATTGTTGTTTCATCCCAGAGTTGCTGAAGAAGCTCAAATTTTGCTTAGTGTACGAGATGATGCATTGGTCCCTCAATTGATCCAGTCTTTGAGCCAAACATCTTCTGAACACATGTAAGTTTCATCATTTGCATACTACTGTTTTTGATCTGTGGAATATCTGTCAGCTTATCACATTTTAAATGAGGAGTGACTGCTTAATATTTTGTTTCTATCAGCAGAAAATAAATACAGGGTTGCCTTAAGACCTGGTTTTCAGGGAAATCCTGCAATGTCATAGAATAAAGAGTTGCAAGGAAATAAGAAAAATTTCAAGGGTAATACCAGATTAAGAAATGTCAGGAAAAACTAAAGCGCTTAAAGAAAAAATCCTTTTTTCTTTTCTTTTTTTTTTCTTTTTCCAAATTGGGAATGGCATTAACTAACCAGCTTAAAATATCAGGGAATATTAGAAAAAGTGTTTGGGTAATGAGAGCAATGTCAGGGAATTCAAAAATCAGAGTTTTCTAGCATCCCTAGATGAGGAACTCGGGGAAAATGATAAATTATTAAATGCTCAATTCATACCTCTTTTACTTCCTAATTGTATCTGCTAGGTAGAAGTTTACTTTTCCACTATGTTGTACTCCATGTTTAAAATGTGAATTGCTCAGCATAAATACTTGCACAATGGTTTGAAAACATTGCTTCCAACTGCCTAAATGCTACAGTATGTACCTGACATTTATTAGAGATGAAGGGATTTTTGATGTAATTTAGACCTGATGATGATTGACCTATTTAAAATTTTGCATTGTGTTGGTATATTCACAAGTTCTTAAGAAAATATCTCTCTTCAAATATGAAATCTTATAACTTTAGCAAAATTGTTGCTCTGACATGATTAGTCCTCCATCCTCAGAATTTCTGAAGCATTGGTTGCTCTGTTATCTCTTAATATCAGATAAACTCATTTTCTACATTGTCGGTTTTTATGCAATCTGTACTCAACTGTCCAGATAAGGTTGTTCTAACCGTTGTGCCCTGCATCCATCCCAAACCATGAAGCATGGTTCTGTTCTGTAACAAGATTAGTGGCTTGCCTTAAGTTTATGCTCGTTCATTCCCGCTCTTCATTCATATAATGGAAGTCATAAACTGAACTCCAAAAATATTATCGTGTATTTTGTGTATGTTCTTGTTTGTCTCAGGCAGGTATTTTTGTTTAGATCGCTTTTCCCAAGACTTTATGTTACCAAACAGCATTCAAGTGCATTTTCTCAATTGTCTCTGTCAGAGACTTCTCATTGGTGTGTTGTTTTAAATGTTCATTTAAGTTTATCACACGATAAAAAAAAAATGTGTATGGTTTGTGCGGCTTGGTGACAATGCTTGGACAAAAATGAAGCTGAAAGTTGTCAATGGATTTTTTCCTTTAAACATCAAACATCTAGCCATATAGTCGAGGTTTTTAGAAGAATTAGGTTAATCCGTCAAAAGCCATGCCCTTGCTTAATACACCTACTCTGTGATTTTCACCACTACTTTACGTTTCCTCTTTTCTTCCCCTGAAACCCTGTGTTTGCACACAATTGTGTAGTTGGCTGCGCATTAGCCGTGTAACGCAATTAGTGCAATCATTGCCTGTTTAGAGCTGTACTGCCGGACTTCGATAAGTCAGATTTAATCGCGGTTAAACCAGAGAACATTCAGCAAGGAATGTCTCATTTAATTAGACGTTTACAGTTGACATCAGAAGGTCTTTTTTTCCATGGGTTTTGCATTCGTAATACCGACACGTTTCTGCCTCGACGAGAACACCTTTACTAACTTACTAACTTTAACGAAATCGACGCCTTGTTTCGTATAATTAATTTCAGATTGTGACTCAGTACCCATCCGCTGTGATTAGGAATGAAATCAAGTTTGACTTAGTGACACCTGAATCTTACCAGAAATACATATTTTTTAATTGCTGGCTGCTTATATTTTTTTTTTCTAAATCGACTTCATTCCTCAAGAAAAAAATCTGTGTAGGCTATCTAATTTTTCTAAAAAAAAAAAAATTATCAATGATTTTACTAAGTTTAAAAGGCAATATTTTGCAAGGCTTAACAGGAAGAACACTACCTTGAAATTGGATCATTAATTCGAATAAATGCATTATCAAACTGATTTAGTTAGTATCTAGGAGAAACATATCCTTCCTTTAAATTCACCAAATCTGCGTGATAAAGTCACTCTTTGATTTCCTTTGTTGGTGCAAGATCTGCAGGCACTTATTCTTAAAACCTAAAAGTTTACACAATTGAATTCTTCTAATTTGTATGTGTACATACTTTAGTTTGCTATATGTCTAAACAAGCATGCTTATTACAGTGTTTGTATAGCTGGAAGTCTTGTGAATATTGTAATTTTTTGCGCATTTTCCATTTCTCCGTGTCGTTTATTTTTTTAATTTTTTTTTATGTCTTATCAAGGTCAAAGCCATGCCACTTTTCCCTCTTGGTCCATTTTTGAGGGTGGCAAGTCTTTTGATCTCCATTGTACAGTCAAGATCAGAAGTTATGTCACCTTTCATGTGGGCCAATCCATGCACAAGGGTGACAATTTTTTTAACTCGACTGTACAAAATCTGTACAAATGTTTGCGGCATCAACACGCCCAAGAAATGTGAAGGTTTGCATACAGCGGTCAAAACTCTTTCTTTTATTATTGTTTCAGACAATCCCATTATTTTGGGTCTGGTTCTTTTCGTAGAAGTAGTTTTACGCGGACGCATCTCTTTCCTCGCGTACCAAGAGCGTCCTTAAGTAATTTTTGACTTTTAGGAACATCCCCAAGTCTTGCTACTGTATTTTTTTTTATATTAAATGCTCTTGGTAAGTTAATTATTCTGTAATAGAATTACGTGGGCTACTTCATCTTTCATAATTTGCCAATTCTTTAATTCTTTTCTTTTGTTAATAATTTTGTAAACCTAAGTGTTCAAAGCTACTTTCATCACAAACATCCTCTCCCACTTCCTTCCTTTGATAGGAGTTTTGAGGCCTCCTAGGCACTGCTTTTAACTTTTTAAATTTTTTTTTAAATATTTTTTTTTTAGCGAGATTTTTGTAAATACCTTTGCCTTTATACACAAGTTTTTCTGGTTGCATTTTCTACCTCTTGTTTTCAACCAAGGTTCAACCTTGCATTACACGACGAGCTTGAACGACTTAAGGTCAAGCGCCTTGTGTTTTGTTATCGTTCCGCTTAAACATCACCAAGCCTGCTGCCGCTTAAAAGGAAGCGGCACTTAGCTTAGCGACGGAAGATATAGTCTCGAGCCTCTGGCTCTGCTCGGCTTGGCGAGGGTAGAACACAAATGGTAGAAAATGCCATCGTAAAAATTTTCAGTGTATTGTTTTCGATATGCCTCTAAATCCTATAGCCTTTTGGCGTAGCACAGGAACGGGCTCGGTCGACCAAAGCGTGAAATAGTTGAGAGAAAAAAATAGAGCCAACATGGAGTTCTGTCGCCAGCTGGGTTAAATGAGTGGCAAACAGATTTTAAAAAGTAGTCGTAATGAAGCCAACACAATGGTTATACTGCTGCTCTCAGAACTCTGAACAGGTGTATTTTGTAATCCTATGATTGAACAGATTTTGCCAGGCTAAGGAATTCGGAACCTTAGGGTGGCTTCCAATTAGAACGCAGGGTTGTTACATACGTGGAATATATAGGAATTTTCGTTTCAGAAAGTTTTTGTTTTCGTAAGAACTGGCGTGAACTTGAGCGAAGCTGTTTGTAACGCAGGCTAAGCTAAGTTCATTGCAAGGTTAACTTTAGTCCAGGTTTAGTGAGGCTAGTCATTAAACCAAGGGTACTTAATGTTAAGTTTTTTGCAAGCCTAGCTGAAGCTCGGTCTTTAGCTAATTATATTTGATACAAGATAATTTGCTAACTCCCGCCAGCTTAAGCTATGTATATTCTGTACCTAGGTCAGCATGAGCTACTTGGCTCACCTTTTGGCTTATTGTGGCTTGCCACGAGCAACAGAAGTTAAGCTCACTAACGTACCCTCAAAATCAGTTGAATAGGGAAAGCAAAAATGGTGCATTCTGAGCATTTTTTTGTCGCTTACTTCCCTGGGGTTGTGCATAAGCGCGACGTTTGCATACGAGATGTGTTTATGATAGTAGATAGTAGTCTATTCTACATCACTGCATGTCTAAAATGCTCAAAATAATCAAGGTTTGGGATGGATGGTTGAATCTGATTGCTGATTGATGCTAAACCTCATGAGTTCCCTCAAGATCCCTCATCAGCCTTGCGGTTCGTATCTTGAATGTACTTTGGCACGAACCGACATGGTCTACGGCTAGAGTAGACGAAAATGATATCTGTGGAGTAAATGATTCTAGTGTCTTTACTAGAGTTACTATTCTAGTATTTGCTGAGGTTTGGTATCAGACCTGGGTGTTGTGAACTGGTCCTAAGAAATTCGGTTTATTTTTGCCTGTTTTCAGAGAGCTTAAGGATCACTATGCTGGCACAGAACCACCTGTTGAACATCAGGAAAATATTCCCGAGCTTTTGAAGGCTATTCTTCACAGGAATCCAAATGTTTTCAAGGGACCACCGGGTTGGTTTTAATTTTCTTTGGTCTTGTTCGATTATGTTAAGGGGAGATTAGGGTTTTTGGTGCTATTGTGGGTACCGTGTGCTTTTGCATGAAGCCTGGTGATGGTTTTGGTGAATCGTTTAACCCTTCCTCTCCCTATCTATTGTTTTTACTCCATCACTGAAGTGTATTGTTTCGAGTTTTTTTTTTTTTCAAAGTTTTGGAAATTTGACGAGTTTTTCAGTCCTCCAATTTCCGAAATTTTGAAAAATAAAGCACATACACCCGACGAATCGTAACGACATGGCTTGCATGCTGACTTGTCGAGTGAGTGAATCATCCGGAAAGGACATCGCTTAGTTCTCGCCCCTCTTTGTTCGAGATGCTCCCCTCAAGTTTATCGTTTACGGACCTTGCACTTCAGATACGACGTATTTAAGGATGGCCCCCGGGCAAAAAAGACATTTTGAGATGATATGAGTATGAATTGGGTTTGCATTATCTTCCGTGTTACTAATTAGGATCAGGATCAGAAGAAGTCTTAACTTATTCTGTCGAGACTTAAATGAACTGCTTCTCTGAGTTCTGTTAAAATTGATTGCCTTAATTATTTTGATAAAATTAATCTTTTAAAAATCGGGCTTGAAATTTTGTGTAAGCTCTGGCAAAAAGAGGTAACCTTGTTTTGATAGAAAAGTAGTGAAACTCTTCTTCTTGCGACTGACTTTGATTGAATTTACGCTATTAATGCATGCTGTAGAATATTGAGTAGATTGTGCAAGCAGCCATAGTGTGATACAGATTTTATTTGAATAAAATTTAACAGGTGATATTAACAATCAAAATTGCCTCGTCTGCCGTAAGAAAAAAAGAAGTTGTGCATTCTTAAACACATCAAAACAAACGAGCCTCAGTCGTTCTTTATTCTACCGAACGGTTTGTTTTGAACATTGTAAGATTTCTTTGTCCGTTTTCATTTTTCGTAAATAACGTTTTAGGAGGTAATTTCATCTGAATGTTTTCAGTTTCAAACATTTTCCTGTGTTTAGTTACTTCTGTGTAAATTAATTACGAAGTGTCATTTTACCATTTTCCTCTGTTTGATATCTACTCAATTTTAACCTAGAAGCGTGTCTTTTTACTAGATCTATTACTATGGGCAAATGTTTTTTTTTTTTTTAATTCTAAAGAGAGAGAGAGTAACACTTATTTGTAAGCGGTGTAAAATTATGTTGCTTTCGTTTGTTTTTTTTCTTTCTTTTTGATAACCTTGCCTAAATAGAGCTCTAAGAATATCGATGACTTATTGCACTTCGTATTAATTCTTTGTTTCTGGTTTGTTTGAAGTTTTGTTTGGCGCTGTATCTGTTCTCAGAACAGTGTTTTGTTGTGAGTTTGGTACGAGAGCGGGGTTTCCTTCAGCCTGTCGAGAATCTCGCTGGTAGGACGCACACTCTGGAGTGACCCTAATACCTTACAACGATAAAAATTCCAATTTTGAGAAATTTTATTAAACCTACAGGAAAAAATGACGATAGAGCAAAAGTCAGGGGATGTGAAAAGTTAAGCTCAATTTTGAGTCTCGCCGGGAAATCATGTGCATCAATTATGCTCTTATTAATCTCCTGCAAACATTTGTATATATGTATCTGTTGAACATTTTTTTTTGAATTCTTGTCTAAAAGAGTTCTGTGGTTGTGAAGTTTCGAAAATCTCGTTCTTGCGCGTTTGGCTCTCCTCGAAGTGGGAGGTCATTAATCAAACGGGGTCGTAAAGGTTAAAAGAAACCAGGAAAGATTTCGCTTTCTCTGAAAAGAAACTCTTTATTTCCCTCTGACTGTGAGTTCTCGGATTATGCAAGATTCCACGGAACGATGGAAAAATCTATTTGCGTATTTGAAACCAAATAACTTGTGCGTTACATTCCACGCACCGAGTAAATGTGAACCTCGTTAGCGAAGAATTATTCAATCTCAAACCATCTTTTCACCGAGTCTTAACCCAAAAACTCGTGATTTGAAAATGGTTACTCGCCTGGGTACACTCCTTAACTGTGTTCGTCTTACCAGACCTCTTCTGTTTAACCTGTTGAGGATGCTTGTGTGTACGAAGTTATCACGCTTAAAGGATGTCCCTGTGACCACGGCTCTCTCGGTTTTCAGTCACTTCCCCGCGGCCGGCAGCATGGAATCAGAACTGCAATCAGTCTTCACCAGCGAACCATGGTCTCGAGTCGCCGAGCACGGCGTCTGCTAGTCCGGCTGGGTCGTGTTCAGCCTCTGGCGGGTCTGTGCCTGTAGCCACTGTCCCCATCCCCGTGCCACCCCCGGACCCCGGCCCCAACGCCGTGGCCCAGCCCGCCCGCGCCTCCGTGATCACCAACCAGACGGCCGCTGGGCCCTTGAGCAACGAGAATGGTGCGCTCCTGGACGGGCCCTCCAAGGACGAGCCCTTGAACTGCTTCCCCGAGCCGACGCCGCAGCAAGCGCCGCAGCAGGCGCCGCAGCAGGCGCCGCCGACTGGGCTGGTCGGAGGCGGCGGGGACGTGCAGGGAGACCCCACCAAGAACGCTCACGAGGCTTCCAGTATTCCCAGGGTCAACTCAATGCACGTTGCTGGTCAGTATACCCATCCATTCTTGTTGGAGATCGTACACTGTAATTTTTTAGGGTAGCATTTTCAACCTTTTAGTTTAAATTTGGTGCCACCCTCCGTCGTCAAGCCGAGCGGAGCGATAGCGGAGCGAGGCACAAGCCACGTACCCTAACCTAACTTAACCTAGGGTTACCCAACTAAACGGTCGCCAAGCCTGATGCCGCTTACTTCTCGGCGCCCGCTCAGGGGCGCCGAGAAGTAAGCGGCATCAGGCTTGGCGACTGCCGAGCGGAGCGATAGCGGAGCGAGGCACAAGGCACTATATTTAAACTTGGTATACCACAAGAGGCTTGCTTATGATACAGGTTGGGCAAGGTTGGATGCTTTTTGCCTCGTTCCGCTATCTCTCCGCTCGGCTTGACGACGGAGGGTAGCACCAAATTTAAACCAAAAGGTTGAAAATGCTACCTGAAAAAATTACAGTGTAGTGTCAGTATACGTGCTTGATTTCGCGATTCAGGGTTGCTATAAATCTGGAGAACCTAGAAACCTGAAACAGTGAGGTAGGCTTTAAATGACCAGAGAGAACCTGTGGAAGATTTCCCTGTGACAACGAGAAGTTTGGAAATGCTAGAAATATCTCTTATCTTGTAGCAAAATAAAATGTTTTAAGGATTTCGATACGTTTTGTGTAAATCAATACATTTTCATGGGGAATTCCGAACTTTGGTCAGGGAGAAATCGGAAAATTGACTAAGAGAGGTAGAATGGGGTATTTGACCAACTTTTATCGAGATAGCCATCAGAAAGAGCCCAAAAATGACGAAGACAATTCGAAAACTGCATCGTGATACAATCAGCCAATCGTCTGGAAATCGAGTTCAAAGTTGCCTGTAACGTCATAGAATCCGTAAATTTTGCCATATTCCATGGATTCTATGACGTCACAAGCAACTTTGAGCTCGACTTCCGGAGTATCGGCTGATTGTGTCATGATGCAGCTTTGAAATTTTCTTCATTTTTTGAGCTCTTTCTGATGGCTATCTCGATTAAAATTGGTCAAGTACCCCATTATCATAGAAATGTGGCAACTCTGGCAATTTAGTCAAATTAATCTGTGGTTAAGTTAAGAACCAGTCAGACAACCGAGCATGTGTTACATGTTTTGGGTCGCTTCTTGGCTGAGCATTCCAAATGTGATATCGATCACCCAAAGTATAAAAGTTAACCGCGTTTAAATTTTTCTGGTGTCGCAAACTCTTTTCATATTCATTCAGTACTACTTCATCTAGATTTAAAGATATGAGAATGGCATTAAAACGTATCACTCGCTGTGTATCCCGTGGTTTTGCCGATTTTTGAAAATACTGAACGTATTTTTTGAAAATTTCTCTTAGCTAACTTGATTGGTTTCTGTTCAGGATCGTCTCCAGCCCAAGCGAGCACTGCGCCCAGCACCCAGGAACAGGAGAAGACGAAGCTCATGTCAGGGCGGTCTAGCAGGCGGAGTTCAACTGTAAACTCGACGGTCACGTCAACCTCGAATTCGGACTCGAAGGTGTACCCCACTGCAGACTCAGTTTTTGACATAAAATTAAAAGACTTTAAAGAACCTGTGGTGCGGCTACCCCGGTTGTCGCAAGAGGTGGGAACTCGGCGCCACTTACTTAGCATGGATAGCATGGAGCTTCGATCTGGTGGTGTGCTGGTAAACCTCCGCAGAAAGTTCAACCTACCGCCTTTCGCCACATTCCAGTGGTTTGCAGTCTGCCCTTCTTGGGCAGGCTGACTTGTACTGGTCCTTTCAGGGTGTCTAGCGACCGGGAAAACCGGGAAATGGAATGACACGGGAAAAAAACGGGAAATGGCCGGGAATTTCGCAAAAAAAAGGCGAATTCGGGAATTTTCATTCGATTCTATTATTTTTAAACAGGGAAATTGCAAAGTACGTTTTAGTCTTTTTTCGAGGAAAAAACAAAACCATTTTTTTAACTCTCGACAACTTACAAAACATGTCTCCTAAACTTTATTTCTTGGGAGGGGAGGGTTCAAATATACATAAAAAAGCCTAATTTAAGTTTGAATTTGCTAGTAAAATTTCGGGAATTTTCTGAAAAAGAGATCTGGTAAAACCGGGAATTAGCCGGCAATTTGGAAATGAGATAAAGCTAGACACCCTGTTCATCCTTTTATTTTTGTTTCTCAGAAGCAACTCTTTTTTTACGAATGTTCTTTTAACTGAATCAGTCGATCCGCTACTGTTTAAATCAAAATATTCTTTTACTGACTAAAAAAACTTTTACATTTAAAATTAGCTGATTTTTCAACTGGTTAACTTTGCGGCATATTTAAAGCAATATCCATATTGGTTTCATTGATATAGTTGACCTCTCTAATATCCTCAATCAGAATTAGTCGACATGTGACTTGCATGGCTTGCAACAGTTTAGAACGTATTGAGCCAACTTTTCTGTTTTAGTTCGTGACCTGATATAAATCTCTTTCTGATAAGTTTCCAAGGAACGGTCGTCGTCCTATATGATTTCAGTCTGGATCAGTTCTAGCTGTTTTCAGCCTGATTCGAGCAACTTTATTTCTATGAAGTTTGTTGCTCGGTCTCAAGCTCTAGTCACATTAGATTAACATTATTAAATGACTTGAACTATTCACGTGAATACCTACAGGGTCCTTAAACCTTCTTCGTAACGGCCTCAAATCGGTCTCGAAGTTTTATGATCCCACTTTATTATCTCAGGTTTGAAACAAACAACTTGAGACTGCTTTCCGAGGTAACCCCTAGTCCCCTCTCAGACCCGATTGCTTTGAACCTATAAGTTCGTAAAAAAGATTTCTCCTCATAATCGTAGGTTGAAATTATCAGTTTCAAACTGCTTTTCGAAGTAAACCAATTGTCGCTTTTTTGGACTTTGAAAATGCTTATTTTGTCCGCATATATCACACTATAATGAAAATTATTCCCCACATTGCTGGGACGATTACTCTCATATTACTTCTTGGGTTGAGTTTATAGTGAATCGAGTAGAAGTAACGGGTGATAGGCCTTACGGAAAAGATCCCAATAGTTTAATAGCATTTCCGTTGGGACTGAATGTCGCATTAGAACTGATGTGCTAACATGATCGATACGCTTGCATGATTCGTGGAATGCCCTTAGAACCATTGGCATGCAAAGTTCCTGGATAGCAGTAAGATTCCGAATGTTTCTTTCTGTTTTACCTGAGTTACGAGAGTACCATACTTCTGGTCAGAATCCCGTATCATCATAAGTAGATAAACTATCTCCTGTCGTAAGAAATGCTTGCTTTGCTGCTTATGTCTTGCTTAGTTGTAACCATGTGTATATAGTCTTGTACAGATTGCGGAAGCAGCAACAGTATTGTCTTGCTTGCGTAATGAGGGTTGATGGTAAGGGTAGCTATGTTCTTGTCTTTATCGTGAATTTTTTTAGCCTTAATCCGTATCATTTGAGTTAAATATCAACTGACTGAAGATTTCCAGATAATTAATGTCATTTTCAGATGATGTTAAAATTTGTATCCGAAATCAGAGGGCTCAAACAAAGTTCCAGATTATCCGGTGAACACCCCTAAATGTAATAACTTGTTATCCTTTTTTTTTTGCTCTTTTAACACACTTCTTAATTCCATACGGTTTTCTTAACGCCCACTAAATTACGTTTAAACTAAAACGCCTCGTCACTGTCGAGATTTGAGCCCAGGATCTTTCTTGTCATATTCCAACGCGCTGCCATCTACCTAGAGCAGCTGTCAATCCAGCAGGGCTATTGTAATAACTAGTTTAGTTTCGCTGCTAGATCGAAAAGCATTACCTTTTTTTCGAACCCCTGTAAATAAAAAAAATATGGTCGGAAATATCAAAATGTGCCCATCGAGTAAATTATAAATTAAATTATCTACAAATTACATCTCATACGTTTTTCGATATCTCTAATTTTAAAAAGAAGTTGTCCTCGTCAAAATCTTTTGGGCTGGTACTACCTTCTTTCTTTCTAATGGTCAACGGAATTATTTCGGTTTCAAGCCAGTTAACAAAGCTGAATTTAGTCTTGGTGATGTGTTCTTCAATCCGAGCATGTTAGACTACTCAGTTGTGTGAAGGACTTTTCCCGCTCAACCTCGTTCTTTAAGACTAATGACGAGTATTAGCTGATGTGTTTAAACTTGTCGCTTTTCAGGACCAAGCATTAATGCAAAAGAGTTTAACGGCGTTTGCTGAGAAGTCCCCTGCGTTAGCCAATAAGCTAGGCATCATGCCGAGCGCTGCTAATCACCGCGGTGCGCATAGCACTGCACCAAAGTACAAAGAAGACTCCGGCTCGGAGAGCGACGATGAGCCGCTCAGGCCGCCGAAGTACTTCAAGAACCGAGAGAAGGAACGTGAAGTCAAAAGGCAAAAAGGTGAGCTGATCGACGTATCTTCTCTCCCCCAAATCGCTTTGTGAGACTGGTCAGGATATTCGAGACAGATGTTCTCCAACGCGGAGTTATCCCAACCATAAATCTACCGTCACCTTTCTCAACTTAACCCATAACAGCCCAAAGTATTTGGAGTGAAATTTAGCTGAAGAGAAATTCGAAGGATTTTTCTCGTATATTACGCAATTTTAAGCTTTGGAAAATGCCTAAATTATTAAATTTCAGGTTTCCAGAGGGATGATATTTTTTAAATTCTGACAATACTGAAATGAAAAGATCCTCTAAAATGAATGTTTCTGTTGCCGAATGGCAACGCTGGGCGGTAGTTGGTTAATCGGATAAAATTTTGTCTACTAGAATTTTACGTCACTTAACCTGATTATTCTTTCCCTCCAGTCCGCATCTCAAGAGATTCTTCTGAGTCAGGAAACTTGCATTTTTTCTTTGCTAGCCTTCATCACATCTTTGAACAGTCCCTAACAGTGATGCCAGATTTCGCGACTCCGTCATTTTAAAAGTAATATACTTTTTGAACTGAGAAGATAGTCTAGTGATTAGCCCCATCTTTGAATTGCTCGGCTTGAGAGCGATTCAAAACATACCAAATATCCTAGATTATCTCTTATGAATCTCAAGTAAATCGCGGTTAAAATTGACGAAATCTAAAATCTGGCAAGACTGGTCACTGTTCAACAGTGTGAGTATGATTTAAAACATAGTTCCAAAAGGGGCACTTGATCAGTTTTTATCGTCATAGCCATCAAAAAGAGCGGAAATTTTATCGCAAACCGCGCAAATCGAACAGCCAATCGCCCGGAAATCGAGTTCAAAGTTGCCTTTGATATAATCCGTGGAATTCGGCGAAATTCACGGATTCAATGCCGACACAAGCAATTATTACTTTGATTTCCCGGCGATCGGCTTATTAAACTATTTTCCTCCTTTTTTCGTCTTTTTTGTAGCGCTTCCTGATGACCATGTCGATGGACATTGGTCCAGTGCTCCATTGTTGTAAATTGTAACCGAGGCTAATTTAAGAACCACAAGAGATAACCTAGCATGTAGGTTAAGGTTTGGATAGCTCTTGAGCTGAGCTGTTCAAATATAAGATCGATCACTTAATTATCTCTACTGGTTAAAATGTTAGCCGCGGTTAAATTTGGTGGAGTCGCAAAAACTGGCATCACTGTGTTTGAATAGGCTTTCCCGGTAGGAGAACCAATTGAGGGTTTCACATTTCCCCGAACCCTAATCCTCATCCTTCTCTCAAGAATCCGGCAGCTGCTTTGTGAGTGGTCTTTATCCTCGTTTCCCGTTGCCTCATCCCTATGTACCGTACCGATTTTTTGCTGCCATTTTTGTTGGATGTCCACTTCCAAGCTGCCTGTTATGGTCCAGGTAAACCCACACAATCCTTACTGTTAACACCCCAAGTAATGGCCGAGACTTTCACGATAAACCAAGGCTAAACTAGAAGACCTGTTCTTTGACTAAGAAGCTGTATTTTTTGGGGTTAATAACGGTGAAGAAGCCTCATCGGTGAAAGTCTGTGCCCTTGTCTCGAAGCGTTGCTGCTAGAGGGCGTCATAGGAAGATAGGCAACTTATTCCCGCGGTTTGCGCTGATTCCTGGGATGAAACCAACAACGCTGATTGGTGGATAGCGAGGGTGACGTGGCAGTTGACGCCTCTCTCCCTGTGAGGTTCTCTAGTCGCTGCGGTCTTCAAAGTTAAAAAACTCACCACTTGGCCTTTTTTTATCGCGTTTGGTTTTCCAAGGTCGTACTAATTGAACAAAATTTCAACCTCTTAAAGTTTTTTTTCTTGTTAGATTAAATGGTTATTGGTGCTCTGGTGAGCTAGGAATCCCTTCAGTTCCCAACCTTTTTCCTGATTTCTCGGGTTGTGTCTAACTTTGATACTGATTGTGTTGCAGAGAAAAACGATAGGAGGAGAAATAGATTAATGTCTGACGACGAAGATTATCAGCCCGACGCTACATCCGATACCCCTCCTACCGGACGTAAAAGAAGACTGGACAGAAGGGAAGCTGATTCCGGCAGTTCGCACGAAGTAGACAGTAAGTTAACAGTTCCGTTTAGGATTTCGTTTCTAGCTAGACCTCTCGTTTTTAACAAACAATAGACGAACATTTTATCGCCTTCAATTTTGCTTCAAACCCATTTCATTTCTCGAGCGGTTCACCGTTTCATTTCTCGAGCGGTTCACCGTTTCATTTCTCGAGCGGTTCACCGTTTCATTTCTCGAGCGGTTCACCGTTTATTAGTTTCTGATTATTAGTGCTTTTT
>Ga0058701_10002517_pt1 | contig 13964 bp, 9 predicted proteins | sample AgamicOrMae_FD_97039 | JGI IMG/M metagenome (GOLD analysis project Ga0058701, IMG submission 97039) | Agave microbial communities from Guanajuato, Mexico - Or.Ma.e | ecosystem: Host-associated > Plants > Phyllosphere > Phylloplane/Leaf | place: Guanajuato, Mexico | collected 2012-06-04 | reverse complement strand
TTAAACTCTAGATTTGAACCAGCGGGAGTCTCTGAGATTCAGTGATAATTCACTGATTCAAATTTAAAGTGTTGGTTATCCCAGGAAACGACTGGAGGATTCGATTGAATCGTCGAGGAAAACTTTACTGGTTGATGTTTCCGGTGTTGGGATAAGTTCGGACGATTCTAGCGTGTAGGCGTCATTGTCACATCAGTTATTGGGCCCTAATCACTATAGAGCAGACCATCAGTCAAGCGACGTGAGAAGGAAAGGCAGTATTCATGCCTCGTCGACGTCACGTCGACGCTTCCTTGATGAGAGTCTGTTTCCGAAATGGGCTTTCGGGCCGTCGAAAGCCCATTTAAGCGGTGGATGCGCTGCGAACAAAATTAATCTTTCGCTACATCATTTATATTAACAGTGACTCGCTCGTTAAAATTTCACTTGTTCGTTATCTTAAGGTTTTGGAGAAGTAATGGTGCTAGTATCCAAAATATGGCCAAGCTCCCCTAACCCCTACAAAATCGATGTTCTAATGTATAGGTACTTTCCCAAGAAATATTCATATTTCGTTCGAATATGAATGACTAAACTAAAAAAAGTAAACAAGATATATTTTATGTTTCTTAAAAAAAGCATTTCGGGGATTTTAAAAAAAATCAAGTTTAAGATTTTGAACAGTGGAGGTTGAGAGTTCGCTTGAGACGGAAAACCATGGAAGGTATTCGCCTGGTGAGTGGATATGGTCTGCCCTGCGCTCCGCTTATATTTAATCATGTAACTTCATTATTCCACCCAAAAATTAAAGGTTGAAGGGGATCCGGGAGAGCTTTAAGGAGTAGTTGATCCCACCGCCTTATCCACTTACATCAAACGTCAGGGTTGGAAATCACCGCCTTCCTGCTAAATTCTGTTGCGTTTGCACTCAAGAAATCGCGTCTCTCTTCACTTTTATGCCGGCAGCGCCGAAAGGGCCGAAAGGCGCCGAGGAGCGGCGAGACGCTTCGAAGGCGGCGATGATGCGAGCGCCAGTCATTCCGAAATAAATGGAAGAAATCCCTGACGTCGGACTCCCTCTTTTCGTCAACTTTTTCACACCCCTTTAGCCTAGTTTTCACCCCAAGTAAGCGTAGACGGGGATTTCCATAATGTTGATTAACGGCGATTAATTCAAGGAGTCCCCAGTTTCCAGCTATTATGGAAAGGATAATCTTTTCTTTTTATTTTTTTATTTATACGTCAAGTTAGATGATCTTCCCTGCACACGCACACTGTAACGTCGAACGTTCACAGTAAAAACAAACTTACCGTTTTGGGGAATGCTGTACCTGTTTTGGTCGTGAAAACATATCGGGGGTGGTACGTATTTTGGTTATTTTTCAAGATAGGCCTATGTTCAGCCATATCATTCGAAAGGCCTCGGAGAGAGCTTTTCATCGTGCCTGAACTTAGGTCTACATTGAAAAATCACCAAAAAACGCATTACCCCCTTTTTAGTTTCATAACCAAAACAGGTATTGCATTTCCCAAAACGGGGGTTTGTTTTTAGTGTGTTGCATTTTCTACAGCGTTTTTTTACTCTTTGTCACTAACTGAATCAACAGCGAAGCAAGACATCATACAACCGATCTCAACATATAAACTTATTGCATTGCTTAAGCCACGCGCAGCTTAACTAAGTTTCTGTGTACCACTCTTAGCTATTAATCCGCTCGGCTTAGTAGCTTTGAGGTTAAGTTAAGCTGAGTCGTTGTGTATCGCTCCACAATCGCTAAGCTTCGTAACGAAAAGTGAGATAAGACACATTGTTGAAAATGCGACCTTCTGAAATTTACAGTGCCGACCATTATCGGCAGCTTTTACCCCGTTTCGCTAAGTTGTAAATCATGTAAGCCTTGCGGCTGCTCTGCAAAAATAAACAAAATAGCTGTCTGGTTTGTGTCTTGAAAGTTTCCCAACTCGTAGCCTATCTGGGACGGATGAGAAGGGTGTTGATCGTTTTAGACGCAAGAAATTCACCCTCGAATTTCGGAGAATAAAGACGTAGTTAAAAGCGCTTCATGTAAATCACTGGTCATTGTGCGGCGAATATCCTTCTGCCCAGCCATCCGTCTTAATATTCCGTGTTCGTTTTCGTCCTATTCTTTCCCTCTTTTTGTTTGCCTCATTGTGCCTCCGCCGGAAGTGGCCCAAACGATCAAGACGGGGTATCTCAGGACCCGACTTGAGGGAACGGGGAACAGTTGACAGTCGTTTTGTTGTATGTCTTCCTCATTTGTCTCGTAAGTCTCCGCTTTTGATTGACGAGAAGTTTCGTCAAGTGCTTGTTTATTTGAGGCAAGCCTTTATTTTTAACCAGAAGGCGGTGGTCCATGATGCGGTGCATGGATCGAAGCGGTTTCCCAGAGGTGCGGCAGGGCTCTGTGTCAGCGGGCGTGACATATCTTCCGGACTTTACAGCGCCATCCGGAGCGGAGCAGGTTTGACTCCAAGGCTGCCGGTGGGGCCAGGGCGTCCGTGGACGGACGCGTAAAACATTGGGTGCCCCCTCTGGACGGGCAGGGGACAATGGGATCAGCAACGAGGGGCATGCGCCCCGCACAGGGTGTCGTTGTTTAGGCGACCGTCACAACGTGGAGGAAAACAGCAAGTGACGAGGAGTTTCATAGCCCTGGATGCCAACATGCGGCCTATACGGAGGAAAGGGATTAGATAAAAATCCTGCCTTGAGAAGACTCAACCTCTGATCTCGCTAGCCGAGTTGTTCATCCAAAGCTGACAAGGCTCAGATGCTGGCCTGCTCCTGTTTCGGGACATCCAATCATCCCCAACCCTCCATCGAAAACACAATCATAGCGCACCGGTCTGAAGGGTACCCATGAATCAGCCCTGCCATTACAGCTTTTGCTAACGTTACTCCGTAGCGCAGATCCTGTCGGGTATCAGGGAACGAGCTCCACTTTGTCGGGGAGAGCAGAAATACTCGATGCACCACCACTTTATGTCCGTGAGGTGTCTTCTGCAACGTGAGGTTACCCGTTTCATTCGGATCCTCGGCAGCGGAATTCGACCTGTCCGCTTCTGAACCTTCTGCTTCAGTTTGGGATTCTTGCGGAATTCCTGGAATTCGTGCTGACGAGGTGGATTGATCGAGTTTCTGAGGTAGCCAGTATTTTGTTGTGGCAAACAACAGCGTTTTGTTCCTGATAAAAGGAAGCCTTGAGGTTTTCTCTGCAACAACATCTAGAGGGATCCATTGATCAGCGATCATAGATGAACCCGCACGGATGCGAAATATGTCTTACACTCCGTCTAGACATCGGTATTTGATTCTTCCAGAGAGATTGTTCAGGTATTAAGTATACGGTATACTCCAAGGGGCGATTCGGTCGTAGGGCTGGCTGGAAGTGGACTTCCTCAAAGCGGAATGATTCCGAGGCGATTCCAGGGGACGAGCCACGGACAAGCCATATCAGAGGGATGGTTAATGCCCCTCGGACAAGGGTGTCTTGATCCCGGAGAGTGTTCCAACTGAGTGGTGAAAGGTCAAGTCGTTCTTATCAGGATCAACCATTGATCACATTCTCCTAAGTGGAACCTTTTTAGAACCGCCGTTCCGCTTTGTTATCCACACCGAAAATGGACGTTCAGTTGAGACTATCTGGCCCCCTTTATCTCAAACAGTCACGCCTCTGAACGTAGATTACCAGAGCTCCGTGTGTCCTGGACATTCTTGGGTGCTTCCGTGTAGATGGACCCCCTCTGCGTTGCGGGACATCTTACATGTACACCCGTAGTTTGAAAACCGCGATTTTTATTGCTCGCAGTAAAAACAAAACCCCGTTTTGGGCAATGCTGTACCTGTTTAGGGCGTGAAACCAAAACGGGGGTGTTACGTATTTTGGTTATTTTTTAAGACAGGCCCATGTTCAGCCATATCATACCAAAGGGCTCGGCGAGAGCTTTCCATTGATATGGCTGAACATAGCTCTATCTTAAAAAATAAGGGAGCGATGCGTATTTTGGTTATTTATTAAGATGGATCTAATTTATGTTCAGCCATATCATTCAAAAGGTCTCGGCGAGAGCTTTCCATTGATGTGGCTGAACATAGGTCTTTCTTGAAAAATAAGGTAGTAGTGCATATTTTGATTATTTTTCAAGGTAGACCTGTGTTCAGCTATATCATTCGAAAGGTCTCGGCGAGGGCTTTCGATTGATGTGGCTGAACATAGTTCTATGTTGAAAAATTACCAAAATACGCACTATCTGTGTTTCAGTTTCATACTAAAACAGGCACAGCATTCCCCAAAACGGGGGTTTTGTTTTTACAGTCTTGTATTCGACCTGTTGTTCCACCTTGTGTTACGTTAAAGTCGGTTTTATCAACCAAGCTAGCGATGACCAAGTATTACCGAGTCTAGGTTTACCTAGATTAGGTTGGAGTTAGTTACACTTTGTTCACGTAGGTTAGGTTGATCAAGGTCTTTAGTTTATTTTGTGGGCGAGGTTAATCTAGGTTTTGGTGCCTCTCTCCTCTCGGTGACGAGGTAGAAATTGCAATTTACGGTGCGGTCCAATGCAAGGATCGCTGCCTGTAGCCTATATGTTCCCGAGTCTCTTATTTGTCTCCTCTCCGGTGACCCTAGCGGCCAGGCGGTGCAGAGAAATCACGAGTGGCCGGCGCGGCGGACCTCATAGACTCTAGAAGCTGCTGCAGGGGACCATAGAAATTCGCCGTGTGTGGTTTTACTCAACACATTGTTTCCTTCACGTCAACGAGGCTTGTTAGTGGTTTATTTATCGGTGATACGGAACGCTATTTTATTTGCGCAACCGCTCGAGGTGACCTGTAGAAGTAGAAAGTTTGTTCCGAATAAACGGGGTGAAACGTCATCAATGGAAGGTGGTTCGCATTTAATCGGTGGCTATTGCATTCCGTTTGATGTAAAGAGAAGCAAACTTGTTTGAGCTGCTCGGAATTGAGATCGATTTTATTTGTGGAAGGGAAGAGATTTGTCAAAGAACATTACTTTTCATATTTAGCTCGAATCTTCAGACCGTCTTCTTTTCAGTCTTGTTTACATTTTTTGGTATTTTTAAAGCAGCATGTAAACTTTGGTCAATTGTTAAGTCTCCTTTGATGAATAGCGGTTGGAAGTCGCGGAACAGAATTTAATCCTCCAAGAATTAAGAATACTTTACATATTTTACGTTTTGGAACTTAAGATTTGTAGCCCATTACCGCCCAGCGATGCCGTTCGGAAACAGAAAAATCGATTGTAGAGGATCTTTTAAGTTCAGTATGGTCACAATTTAAAAAGTATCACTCCTCTGAAAACTTGAAATTTAATAATTTGGGTATTTTTCAAAGCTTAAAATTTCGTATTTTCAAGGGAAAAATCCTTCCGATTTCTCCTAAGCTAAATTTTTCTCCAAATACTTTGGGCTGTTATGGGTAAACTATGTTTAATTGGATAGGTGGACTTCTCAACGCCTATATGCCGAATAATACATATCAAAACAAAGTGCAGTAGTAGTATTGAAAGTCCTAAAATTATGTTTTGCCATGAAAATTGAGCGCGTCTTTCTGTTTGAGGATTCCTTTCAGGCTTTCGTCACGGAATATAATTAAATAAATAAATATTTGTACAAAAATGTTGGAAGAAACTGTAAAAAGTTACTGGATATTTTTCAGTGAGATGATTTATTCCCGCACTCAAACATTGTGTTGTCGTTAAATAGTCTTAGACGTCACAACTGTCAGGAATGGACTTAAATCTACAAACTTACGTATGGTTGCCGTTCTGCATTGTTAGAGCTCTTTGCAGCGGAGTTGGGATTTATGTCGCTCCGAACAGGGAACAGAAATTCAAGCATGTTCCAATCTCTAAAGAAGAAGTAATAAGGCTATCTTGTATTCGGGACAAACATACATACATCCGATTGCCGAACGGTACAGTACGTGTCGTGCCGAAGGTTTTTCTTGTAAATCACAGTATTTCAAGGCAGCCTTGGGTTGTGAAAGACTACCAATTTGAATATTGCAAGGAAACGCCGCAAAATTTAGTATTGATTCGTGGCGTAGCAGTTTTCTCCCGTTTCCATGGTCACTGCATTCACTCGATTTCAACTTTGACCACAGGGGCGTATTCCTTTCGTCCTAGACACCGAAATGGACCGCTGAAAGTACTTTTCTCTTTTAAAAGCCCGCCCTCTATGCTTCCATTTCATCTGCGGCACAGCCCTCCCGTACTTGCCAAAAAAAAGTCGTGGAGTCTCTAAATAATACGAATTTTGAACACCTATATACGGTTTGGTCTGTTAAACAAATTCACAATTTTTTCCTTGTTTAAAGCAATTTTTTAAGCTTATTCGAAAAGAAGAATCAAAAAGGTCTCGTTTTTTTCACCGATTTTTAAGTTCTTATCACTGAATGCTATCTTCATCTTATTTCATTTTCGAAGCCCCCGCATTTGGTGGAGGTTTTATCTTTAAAAGCATTATTTTGAAAGAAATTGAAGCTTTTTTCAAAACTGATTTTGAAAAGGTCTCACACTTAAACCCATTTTTCAAAAAATCACTGAAAGCCATTTTTTTAGTAATATTTTACTTAAGCAATTCTTATTTGTAAAGACATTTTTTTTAAGATCCTTTTTTTCTGAGTTCTTTTTTTTCTCATTTTTTATTAGACAATTTCGAGCATTTTATTATTTTTAGAGGCAAATATCGGTAGGGTTTCATGCTGGGCATCAACTGTGTGAACTCTGAACGTGTGGGAAGTAGATTTGAGGAGCAGGTTACTTGCTCGCATCCGTTAGCCAATCCGGGAAGGAACGCAGACAGCAGTCGGCACCGAGATCCAGCCGGAGGCAAGCCTGGAGGCAAGCCGAGAGGTCATCTTGGTCACCTGCACAGGTGGCGTTGCGCAACCACGGGCTGCTCTCCGCTCCGCGGTCCCCGCTCCGGGCGGACTGGACACCTCCTCCGGTTCTGCCACCCTAGTACGTCCCGGAGTCGTTGCAACTCCGGCGCTGGATTCATCGACCTTTCGTGCCCAGGGGGTCGCCCGGAGGGGAAGGGAGGGGACCCCGTTGAAGGGTGCCGCCGGGCCGGGCGGCTGTCCTGGAGGAGCACCCCCTCCCCCCCCATCGTGGCAACTGTGCCGCTCGGCAAGTCTTTTGGCACACTTCTCTCGCCTACGCGCTTTCCCGCCAAATCGGAAAACGCCCCAACTATTTATTCCCCCCCTTTTTTTGCCCCAAATCTAGTTTTTTTCCCCTCTCTTGTCTGTAAATGAAACCGTGGTTTCCGATAACAGCCTTTAACGAGAACTTGTCCTTCGTCCTTCGAATCGGCGAAAAATAAAACAGAACGCATTCTGATTTGTAAACCTGTCTTATCTCCTTTTATTCTGCCTTTCGCCTCCTAGCCCAGTGGATCAAGTCACTCACTGATAACACGCTAAAAATTTAGTTGTGAAAATTCGCTTTATGAGTGAAAATTCGCCCCTTAATTAATAGTGAAAAGTGGACCACTTCTTTGCTGAAAGTGGCTCACCTTTCTCTATTTAGGAATGAATTTTCTTTCCTGAAGCGAATTTTCTTTACAACATTTTTTAGCGTAAAATTTATTCCTGTTTTGGTACACTTATATCAATTTTGGGGTGGAGGTAAAACAAAGCGATGTCGTGTTTTCAGCAGTTAAGACAAGCCCATAAACAGCCATATCAATGGGAAGGGTTCAACGAAAGCTGGTCATTGATATGGCTGTTGATGCGCCTATCGTGAAAATTAGTGAAAACATAACATGGTCTTATCTTCCCCCAAAAGTGAATTATAGGTGTACTCAAACCAGGAATTATTTGTATCAGTGAACCTAGCCTGACGTGTCATCGCGAAAGTGTGATGTCAACAATGTTGTTGGTTAAGTCATCAAATATCTCTAACTTTGCTTCGACGTGTCTTATCATTGAGCAGTGCTCATGTAAGCTCGCCACTTTATTTATCCAATTTCCATAATTTGTCGTTACATAAAACGCCTATTGAGTGGGTCGGATGACGCCATCGAAAAGATGTAAAACGCATCCTCATTGGCCGACGCACCGCTGCGCCGCCCTTTGAGAACGCGAAGCGACGCAATAATCTGTCAAAAGTGCCAACAAGGAACTTTATTTTGCAACGTGTTCTTAACACACTTTCCACCTCGTCGAAAGATCGGTGCGCCGAAAGAAATGCCACGCAGTGCATCGAGGCGACGTCTTGGCGACAACCCAACTTATCATTAATATCATTTTAACCAACATCAATCGATACGGTTTCGCTGGAGAGGAAAGATGATGGCTGAAATACGGTTTGCTTGCTCAACCGATTCAGCGACACGTTTTTATTTTTTTTCCGGATGGAACTTTTTAAAAATATTTGAATTAAGAACCAAGGACGCTTTTTATCTCAGGGGTCTACACTTCTCGAGTATGTGGTGGAATGTGAATTCGGGTGGATATTACAAATTTTGGCTGTGATGAGAATATGTCTAGATTTGGATGGTGCAATGGAAATTGGAGTGAGATCACAGTAAAAACAAAGTCCCCGTTTTGGGGTATGCTGTACCTGTTTTGGGTGTGAAACTAAAACGGGGTTGTTACGTATTACGGTTGATTTTCAAGATAGGCCGATGTTCAGCCATATCATTAAAAAGGTCTCGGCGAGAGCTTTCTATTGATGTGGCTGAACATAAGTCTATCTTGAAAAATAAGGGAGCAATGCGTATTTTGGTTATTTTTCAAGATAGACCTATGTTCAGCCATATCATTCAAAAGGTCTCGGCGAGAGCTTTCCATTGATGTGGCTGAAAATAGGTCTATGTTGAAAAATGCATTTCCCAAAACAGGGACTTAGTTTTTATTGTGATGTGACTTAATGAAAGATGGTGTTGAACGGCAAGGAAAGGGTCTAGATTTGAGTAGTGAGAATTTGGGAAAGAAGTAGCATTCCGGATGGAAAAGAAATGGTTCCAAAGACTCCAAACGTCCTGTGGAAACGGTGACACACAGAAAGACAATGCAAATGTATTTTCCGGAAGAAGAGGGGATTAGCTAGCAACTGCAGGAACAATGAAGATTCGCCTAGCGGGGACGGTCCGAGTGCGGGGTAAGGAGGAACAGGGTGGGGTAGAACGGTACAGGACGGGGCGTTAGGATACGGTAATTAGTCGTAGGTCCTTCTGGAAAGGGTTACGAAATGAGCTGCTAGATGGGATGCCTTTTACCGGGTGAGAAGGGTTATTTTCAAGATAGGAAGGAAGAGGCTTACTCCACGGAAAGTGGGCCAACCTTAGAGCCTGACACTGCTACAGAGCTAATATCCTTCCAAAGTCCCTTTTTACTGTGCACGCCTGACTCTCTTACCGTTCTAGTGTCTTTTCCTTCACTGGTCACATGAAGCACGATTCCTTCAGAGACTGAACGCGCCTGCAATAAGGTCTACTTAGAAATATCTTCGGAGGATAGTCTAACCATGATTTGCGCAGAACGAATATGTAGGTGCGTTTTGAGGCTAGGAAATGATCCGTAACACAAGGCGTGAGAGATTCTAGACTTTGAATCTGCCTATCCATTACTTTTCCCTCCGAAAAAGGCGATCTTTAATATCCAATCAAAAGGTCGGACTGCTCCAAGTACGATTCGAAAGCCTATAACATTTACCGCTACTCAGACCACATCCTCTGCGTAATATTACGTAAACAATACCCAGTGAGCACGTAAAATAGTAAGTGAGAACAATATTACGATGTCACAGAATAGATCTTACGAAGAACAGTGTTTCTCAAGATGTTTTTAAGTGACTGTTCGGAGTGTCGTGCCTGTTTTGTTGAGCTAGTCCACGACCAACGAGTGCGGAGCCTGAAGCGTTACAGTTCACACGAATGCCATGCCGCAATTGCACAGCACCGCTGTAAAAACCTAAAATTACTACTTCTCCAAACCCATTTTATCGGAAAGTGCACGATCTAAAAACAGTCTATTCTAATTAAGTACAACACCTTAGAGTTCCCCGATCTGACATTATGCTCCTATGTTTATATTTTTAGATTTTTATATTAATGCTAAATAACGTACGTTTACTTGATGAGAAATGCCTTAATAGTGCTTCAAGTGTTTTGGACATAAAAGTGAAACGAATAAAGCGCGCTTAGTAATTTTTCCAGATTGCATATCAATAACATATCAAGCGCAAAGACTTAATTAAGATTGCCATTGATAACCAATATTCTCAAATAGGTTTAGCTTAAAAAATCAACCAAAATGCTCTATTACGTGTAAACCCCCGTATAAAACAAAAAGATCAGTTCAATTCGCACGCCTATGTTAATAAGGGAGACGCAAACGCACGGAACCTAATGCATTTGAAATGGGGCAGCGTGTGAATAGTCACTTCGTAAAATTGAGAAACATGTAGGACTGCCTTAAACAGGTATCATTTCCTTATCTTCTGCATCGTTGGAATGGACTTGTTAAAATTTCGAGATTTTCTTCCAAGTCTCATATCGGATCGTCGTTCAGAAATCATGGGGAACATTTCATGAAGTCAGCTATGAAATGGTCTGTGTATCTTCTCCCTCCGCAGATTCAGAGAATTTGAACTCCAGGGTCGTTAAAGTTACGATCCTCTCTATATGTAGGTCAAACCAGAGTTTCCACGCTAAAGCTCTTGTGCTATCAAACTTTGGGAGATATTCCAACAAAGATTTCTCGGTATTCCAGTCACGATGCTGATTACTTTGTTCCTCCGAATATCGGAGACCACCCTGTGCAGATACGTCTTTTTAAATAGTCCCCAACTCCGCGAGAACCCTTTCGGCAAAGTTCGGAACTGATCTAGATTTGAGTAGGGAACGTGGCCTGAGCTGGTGACCCAGGTGAACCTCTACCACCGAAACAAGCCTAACTTTCTTCTTGATAGACTTTTCACCCCGATCCGCTCAAATAGATTTTTATCACCGAAACTTCTCTTTGGACAGGGTTTAAAAGGACGAGGTTTGTTCTTACATTAAGTCCCTAGTTTTGGTGGGTTTCAGCGACTCCGTCAAATTTAAACGCTTTTAACTTTTTAACCATTGAAGATAACATAATGTTGAATCCTATTTTTGGAATGCTCAGCTCGAGAGCGATCCAAAACATACCCGACATGCTAGGTTATCTTTACTGGTTAAAAAGTTAGACGCGATTAAAATTTACGAAATTGCGGAATCTGGCAACACTGGGTGGACCTTAAATCTGTGTTACACCCCGTCCAACGTTTCATATCTATAGCGTGTATGTAGGCTGTAAACTCGACCTTATTGCATTCCACAGATCTGATTGGTTTGGATATTTAACCTTCGCTGATTGGGATCCAAAACTTGGTGTGGTCACGTGGTACACTTGGCCACTCTCTGTTACATCTGTTTCTCTACCATATCATGAGGATTAATAATTTACGTGAGGTTAAGTTAGGTTAGTGCCTTATGCCTAGCTTGGCGGTTAAAACGAGGTGGAAAACCTCGATCTTAATTCACCCTTTATGGTCGAAAAGGGCAAACTATGTGTCTACTCGCAACCACATTTCCCGAGGGCGTTTACAATAGCAAGCTTCTTATCCGGATATGTTGCTATCTTCCGGAAGAGGTTGCCAATTCAGCTGAGCTTGGAAAATAGCTCAGCGAAGCAGACCTTTTGCAGCCCGTAAGAGTTTCAAGGCTGCCATTAATATCTCCTGTGTTGTGAGATTAGTTCGTCTTGGGCCGTGCCAGGTTAATATATCCTATCCTTGGATACCTAGAGCAGCGAGGCTGTTCTCTAACGATCTTCGAATGTCCACCAGACTTCCAAAACCTTGGGCAAGACGAGTATAGACGAAATAATTTAGGAAATTTGGTTCGTCTTAACGTTAAATACAAACCCGCTTCCCTCTCTCGTGGTTGTATTTTCTTCCTTTTGTGTTCCACCGTGGGTCAACTAGTTTTTACTGGTCGAATTTTAAGCCCCTGATGATTTCCAGAAACGATCACGCAACCAGCTCGACACGAGTGTCATGCGTGTTGCTTACCACGTAGCCTGTATCAGACAACACGCGGGACACTCGTGTCAAGCCTGTATCATCTCAAACTCCCCAGAGGCTCGTAACTCGCTGATACATTACGCTTATTAAAACACATTCGGGTAGGTTAGGTACTCTGCTTAGCCATGAAGTACATGGTACCAATGCGACAATAGGAAAGGATATGATTGGTACCTAGTACCCCTCCATACGGCTTGGCGCCGGAAGGTGTATCATAGGCGGAAAATCTGGCCTGTATAACCTTAGGGTGTTAGGTGTGTGCGCTATAGCGTCGACTTTCCGGTTGCATAAGGAATCAGCCTGTATGGACTTGGGCATAGCTCACCGTCCGTGAGCGGGAGTCCACGGCTTGGAGGGCCTCGCCGTGTTGGACGCCGAGTTGGACGGCGTTGTGTAAGGCGCGCATTCCACGCCCGATTTGTTTGTTCAAACCTATTCAATTATGAAGTAAGACGTTACGTCAATCTTATCTATTCGTTAATTTTGACAATTGACGACCTATTTATTCGGTTTTGTAAAGGGAGCGGATTTCTGCCGCGTGGACTTTTTCGGAAATCGATTTGATTCACAAGACACAGCTCCCTTGGCCAAGCATGTTTATGTGACTTTATGTGACTATTGCCTCTTACATTTCAATCAGTTTCAGCGCCTAATAAAACGAGAATATCCTCTGCGGACGGTTTTAAAAAGATCAGTTTTCCCAGTTTGTCAGTTCTATTCGCACGCCAATGTTAACCCATAACAGCCCAAAGTATTTGGAGTGAAATTTAGCTTAAGAGAAATTAGAAGGATTTTCCCCATAAAATCGCGCAATTTTAAGCTTTGGAAAATGCCTAAAATATTAAATTTCAGGTTTCCGGAGGGGTAATATTTTTTTTTATTTTGACAATATTAAAAAAAACTCCGCTAAGATATTTTTTTTCTGTTTCCGAACGGTATCGCTGGGCGGTAGTGGGTGAATACAAGGGAGACTTTAACGTACGGAAACCAACCTAATGCATTTTAAGTGGGACAGCGTGTGAATAGTCACCTCGTTTTTCCCCCCTTAATTTCTTTACGACTATGAACAACATCCAACCAACAAGGTGAGGTTAAGTTAGGTTCGGTAGTCTGTGCCCCGCTTCGTCATCGCTATCCGGTTCAACCACCAAAGTTATAGCACAAGAGGCCGAAAAAACAAGCTTTTAATCGAGCGTAACGCCTCTGTATCGGAAAATAATGACAGCCCCGTTAAATCATGGTCCTCTTCCGGCATGTCTATGATGCATTCGCAAGCTTCGATCTTTTTTAGGGAAAGCGTAAATTTTTGGAAACTGCGAGTCCGCGGTGTGTAATTTTGTGTTTGGAAGTAACATTTGACATTTGTGTGTTCGCAGGTACGTGCTAGGAGAAACTTGACGGCTATATTCGTGAGTTGAATCTCCCGCCGTTGCGTCTGTTCCCGTTCATTTCCCCATTACTGACGGCGATGACGTGATTCATCATTGATAGCGAACATCATCACGATCAGAAATTATTTCAACGGATGTCATTTAGATTACGAAAGATAATCGTAACTGGCTACCGCGTTACCAAACGCTAAACCCGCATTTTAGCTAGATTTCTACTGTACCTGAAGTGTAATACACTCTAAATTTGAATCAGTGAGAGTCTGAGATTCAGTGAAAGTTCACTGAATTGCAGTCAATATAGCACCTCTGAACTTTTTCAGTGGTGCTGTATTGAATAAAATTCAGTGATTTTTCACTGACTCTCAGACACTCACTGATTTAAATTTAGAGTGTAGGCTAGGCGTATCCGATGCTGCACTGCAGGCGAAGACCTCTATTGTTATCCTTTCCGAAGAAGCTTTAACAGGGTTTTATTTTCTCAAAAAACGGCCAT
>Ga0058701_10002516_pt1 | contig 13966 bp, 5 predicted proteins | sample AgamicOrMae_FD_97039 | JGI IMG/M metagenome (GOLD analysis project Ga0058701, IMG submission 97039) | Agave microbial communities from Guanajuato, Mexico - Or.Ma.e | ecosystem: Host-associated > Plants > Phyllosphere > Phylloplane/Leaf | place: Guanajuato, Mexico | collected 2012-06-04 | reverse complement strand
TGTGGTGTGGTGTGGTGACGCGGCGGCACGGAGCGGTGCGGCGAGCGAAGATTGTATGTCATTGCTTCGAGACAAGTTCTCTCTTTTTGTAGATGGGTGTGAATTAGAAAGAGATGGTGGACACTGTTGCTGTTTCTAGTAGATATAAAAGCGACTTCTTTGCCGCTTTTCTCAGGTGAATTATGTGTTTTAAGAGGGATCTCTACTGCAGTCCTCCATCAAGATCTTCATCAACAAGATCTTACGGAATTGCTATATGAGATGGTTCTAGGACTTAGTTTCTTAAACCATTCTCTCGGCACTATAAAAAGGACATCCGGAAAAACCGATTTGATAGAAAAAACTTTTACACAAAACACTCGTTTAAGATGATTGTTAGTGCAATGATCCACTTCAATCTGGAGCATAATTTAGCAATCTTTAAGCAATCTTTAGCATAAGATCCAGAGATAAACCAGCACTAATTGTAAGATACTCTACTTCGTGTAGTTCGACTTTGACTTTGGTGACTGAGTAACGATCAAAAATGAAGTCTCTCGTTCTAAGACCATCGTGAGCAAGCAAGTTCCTGTGCTTCTCTAAGTCTTCAGCAAATCTTCAAGGACCTCTAGCTTAATCTCCTCGTCGGTTGTTCTGATTTTTCCAGCAGAGCACGACCCTGTTAAGGATACTGTTGGTCCACTAGTCTTCCATTAAAAGGCCAAACTTCACTCGACAATGCCTCTCCTTGTTCGCCCTCACGGCTTTTCCTTTTTTTCTGAATTTTCAAGGCCGAAAATTAGTGACGACTTCCAGCATATGTCTGGGAAGAATCTTTGTTGAAAGGACCGCACCAATTCAATCATAATTTCCGCTGGAAGAGGATAATTTCTATTTGATCAATGCCTACATAAGATGATGTCACAATCTCTTTGTCTGCGGGTGATAACATCTGTGATGAGCAACACTGTATCATTTTTTGGCGAGGGAAACAAAGTCGGTTTGCAGGCCGAATTGTGGAAAGGCGATGATTAAAGAATGCAATTTCCAGGAAGGCGTGTAATTTGGTGAACCGCATTGGAACGATTGATTGAGCCTCGCCACACAATTATCTGCACAAAATGCAGCGGGTTTTGGTTACATGATTCATTTCCTTCATTGTAATTCTGGATTTACAGTTGCTAATTATTGTTCTGTCGAAACGCATCCGCTAACATTACAAGAGTATGCAAAACATAGAGTCCCACTGTTTATATTTCAGAAACTAACTTACATTTAACCTTTGTCTTTTCAACAATAACATCTTGTTGGAGCCCTCGCTGATAGGCTCACAGGGGAAGTGTCTGAATTGATATAGGATGGCGATTTACTAAGCAATCAAGGGTAACTTCAAGCAAAATATAATCGGAACTCTTCTAGACCGAGATAGGAGTAAGTGAAAAATTCAATAGACATCTATTTTATGAGTGGAAAAAGATTGAATGAGGGCACTAGAGCGAGTAAATTTGACACTCGCTAGGTCACTCACCGGGCTATCAATCAGATAGGAGAAAACTTTCACATTTTTCATGAATGAGAATTGAGTAGAGTTCGTATGGGAATATATAGTTTTGTATTGTTGATGACTCCATAGAATACCTGGTGCTCCCGCCCAGTTTGATTCTCCAAAAAGGGTACCACCCAACTAATATATCACCATTTCCAGGCTACAAGTTCCGGTCGATTGGCCGATTCCAGTGATATAATTAAAAGGTGTGATTGGGGAAAGTCTTGTCGCCTACACTAATACGTAGTGTTACACCTCCTTCTCGAGACATGTTGACATTAGTGAGATATTTTTAGGTCTCTCAGAGAGAGGTTTTGAATGGCTGTTAAAAGGCCGGCTTGGAAGACACGAATTTCTCTGGCATTCGAGGAACTTATCCTCACTTAAAAGTAACATACAACGTGGATAAAAAGAACATGCAAGGACAAATAAATACTAAGGATTTCACGGATACCCACGTCGGCAAGCAACTTACAAAATAGATGTAAAAAGACACCCATTGGATAAAACATTCATGATTTTATGGATACCAACGAGTTGAGGTGACTGCTTGAATAACCGTAGCGGGTATCCACTTTTTTAAGGATAATAAAAAAACAGATATTTATAAATCTAAGAACATCTATACGGATGTCCATGCTCTATATTCACGCCGATATCCATCAAAATCGTCTGTAGACCAAAATAAAAAATTATTGTATTAGTACTCAAAACAAGACAAAAGAAAATGTAGCCAATGCATAGTAAGTTATTTGAGCACAGCCGTCAGATGATCGACGCATGACGCAGCTGTGCAGCGAGTGCATTGTGCATATGCAGCTGCAAATCATGACAAAATGCACGTTCCCTTCATGCAGACCGATAGCATTTGACGGTTTATTTCTAAATAATAACCGTGCACTTCTCTTCAATTTTCGACGTCTGTTTTCATCCGAAATCAATTCCCTGTTATAATTGCTGCGCTCAGACTGCCAAATCATCATGCTGCAGGCAATGGACGCTTCTCTCTACTTTGTCTCGTCTCTGTGTTTGCCCTTGACCAAGTTATCATTACGGCCATGTGCACCAAAAAAACTGCAAATGGATAAATAACTAGAGGAAGTACAATAGAGGAAGTACAATAACTAGAGGAAGAACCGTATATAGCAGGAATTACGGTACGGAAACGTAGATGGAGAAAACTTCCTGCAGAATGTCCGCAGCAGGATACTTATGTTTAGCGGCTATATTCAATTTACAAAATCGCTGCAATTTCATTGGTAATGCTTTTTTTCCAAAGAAAAAAAAGGAAGCAATTCTTGGTTTAAAGCGATATGTTTTAAAACGGTTTGCGAGAGGATAAAATTCTTAGAGGAATTCCTCAAAATGCTGGAGGAACTTGTCTCTTGGAGGCTATTTCCTCTGATATTGAAAAGATTTCCTTTTGTACAACCTTGCGACTGTTTTAAAGGAATCCTCTTAAAACTCGCTGCTGTTTTTGTAGGTGTATATGCTCTAGCTCACATCTTCACGCGGCTTGCCCGTCTCTTCCGCTAATTGCATTTTGGTTGAAAGTCCCGCTTGTGAGTTTCTCCTCCAGATGCTTTGTTGTAATCACAAAGTGTGAATGAAATGAGAGCCCTTTCGCTCTACGTCCAACGAATATAATAAATTTCCATTTACGTCTTCCTTTAATATTTTTCAGGAGCACAGACTTCCAGGCTGCCCTCTCGACATTGTCAAACCTAACGGGAAAGAAAAAAGGAACGTAGATGGACCTTTCTCCGTCGCTTAAACATTACGCACGACATTAACACCCAGTGTTCCCAAATGTTTACATACGTATTTTTGATCGGAGATAAGTGTCGCTGCGTCATACTCGCTTTTTGTAGCAATTTCCCGTCGCCATAATGTACCGTAATCGGTACAGGCGATTAGCATGTTCGTCAATACTGCTTTTGGAACTCATCCAGCATCCGGGATAGCATCCAACGGTTTGGCTGGTGCATCATTTCGCCGGATGACCTTGCAGGACAAAGCCGCGGCAAGATTGCAAACCAGTCATCCCAACAATTACAGCGACATTAGAAGAGGTATGCCGGTTATTGTGGGTGGCCCGTCGGCCCTGCGAGCACTGCAACTGCAATCATATTGTCTATAACTGTTGCATAGGTAAATCAATACGCAGCGCTGTGGGGAACTTCACGGATTCCAACTATAAACATGTTCATGCCACAGAGGCTATATGAACAGCTCGGACATCCAGTAGTCAACTTCGTACCTACTCAGCGAAATTACACGCACAAATAGAAGTATAATTGTTTTGTGTGTGATTTATAACTCATGTATTGCAGATCCCTCTTTATTGTTGTTTCAAACAGTAAAGTTTTCTGATTCTTTAGATTTATTTTTTTGGATCTCACGGTGAATAAATTGTAAAGTATTTTGGATGTTTCCGCAATATATTCCGGCCCTCCTTGAAACTCAGCTGACATCAGACCTACTTTGTTTAAAAAAATGTCGTTTGTTTAAAAAAAATGTGAAAAATGGGTTTTGATTGTGCAAGTGTTTCTTTTATAAGAGAAAATTTAGAGACTTTAAAAACATAGCATAAATATCATAATAATTTTTTTTTTTAAAAAAAGAAAAAACGAAGAAGATTTTTTTTTTGAATTTGTCCCAAAATTCAGATTTATTTGCAAGACGGTCTGAATAAAATAATTAAATGAAGAAATATTTAAAGCTCGGAATCAGCAGCATTGACTAAGCACTGGAAACAGACATAAGTTCAATGATTCATGTATGACACTATTCCGGACCTTTTCATTCTAACACTTCCGGTTCTGGCATGATCCCAGGCAGTTTTTCAGTGTTTCTGCAGTGTTGCAGTGACTCTCGCGTGTCGGTATGCACAAAAGAATACACCCGTGTTTTCTATGTATTCCGCTGGCTAATTGACCTTGAACTAGTGTCATGGCACGCGAATAACATTTGTAGGTTAGGCTGCATCGGTAGTGAGGAGGCTTTGGCTATAATTAATCTGCCTACCAGAAAGGCCGGACGCGTTCGTTTTGTGTAGGAACGCGCATCAAACTGTTATTATTAAATCGGAGAGGAACGTGAGGTGAGGTGCTGGCAGGTGAAAAGGTGCGAGGCGAACGAAGTTCATGATTTGATTTCAATCATTGCTGGATTGAAAGGTCTGCGGTCAGACGCTTCGTTTTAAGACTGTAGAACAATGTCTTACTTGCCCGCTCCTCCAGGATGAAAATAATCACGCCAAACGCCGTTTCAAAAGGTGTTGTTAGTTTCACAGGATAATTTTAGTTTACTGCCTACGCATAGACACACTACGTGCCGATTCATACACTGACCAGAAGCTGTTCAGAATTCCTTAATCCAGTGTTTGAGCTAAAAAAAAAGGCAGATAAAATCAACTTTGGTTCGTTGTTGAGCTAGATTGACGTAAAATCCTTCCCCGAATACGCAAATTCAGACTGATAAAATCATAGGTGAGATCAGCGTTTTTCATGACATACGCCAACTGATAACCGCATACACTATACTTTTACGTTTCTACCCGACTTAAGAGCTTTATTAATGGTCAGGGCACTTTCTTCATTTTGTTTGGATTAAACTCGGTTGGTAAGGTAAACCTCAACAACACAGCTATATCCAAAAACAGAAATAAAAATGATCTCACATTGGTAGTAAGAACAGTCTCAGTTTATCTCTCCTCGCAAAAGCCTCCTCTTGAAATGACAAAATATGCGTCTCATTCATCTCCGTTTAAGAGGATGAGCGTTTCGTATTTTTACGTTTTGAGACGAGACACATAAAAAAGGGGGAAAAACGGACATTTTTTTTCCTATGCGTCAAAATTAACCAGTGATTGACCACATCAACGAAAAGTTCTTGACAAGGGATTTCCAAATTTGGGGATCATGATTACATCAGTAAAAATAGCTTCACTGAAGCGTCTTTTGTCTCACAACAGACTCGAAGGAGCCCTCGTAGTCTTGATGCTCCTATGAAAAAACCGAAAAACGTCCTAAAATGCGTGTGTTCTGAATAGGTAATTTTTTTTCTTTTTGGGTGTATACATCCGGGGGGCATTCGATAGCGCCAAAAACCACAAGCGCCAACGCCGCAAGCGCCAGTCCGTAACCGCCAAACGAGAAAAGTCGCAAACGCCAAAGTTCGTATAGGTTAGGTCAAGTTAGGATAGGTTAAGTTAGGTTAGGTTAAGTGAGGTCAAGTTAGGTTAGGTTAAGTGAGGTCAAGTTAGGTTAGGTTAAGTTAGGTTAGGAAAGGTTAGTATTGCGGTTAAGACCTTTGGCGTGTGCGACTTTTCTCGTTTGGCGGTTACGGATTGGCACTTGCGGCGTTGGCGCTTGTGGTTTTTGGCGCTTATGACAGCTACCCTATACATCCTCTAGGAAAAAAATATAAAAGCCGCCGGAGAAAGAAAGAAAAACGCGCGCAACTGAACAAAATGCGGGTGTTCAGATAACTACAAAATATTGCTCCGTCAAAAATATACGCAGCGGTGGAGGTAAGGTAGCCCTTTATTCGAACAGCGGCGATCAATATAGCAGACAAGCCATTAATCATAGCAACTCATCGCGTTCTATGCGCTGAAGTCTCGCCCCCTGCATCCTTCAATTTTTGGCAACGTGAGCTACACCAAAATCGAGAGAATGAACGGGCATATTACGCGAACGGAACCGGTCTCGAAGGTATTTTACACCGGTAAGGCACCAGTACTTGCAATACCTCGGGCTCTCGCGTCTTCCTCGGGAAGTAAACAACCTTATTTGGGCTTTGAGAACAAGCTTTGAGAAAAGTTCACCGGGTAATTTGGAAATTATTTTCGCTTCAACGCACCTAATAGACGCTACATCCGAGTTTATTGGATTTTTTTTCCAATCAGGTTTTTATGGCGTAAACAGTTCATCTCGTTTTCCGGTTCCGCCGTACGCTTCGAAATAACTACTTACTCCGACTTTCAAAAGCTGCCTATTTTTCTTTCAAATTTAAGAGATGAAAAAGTTTGACCAGAGTTTTAGTTTTTTATGTGATTTTTTCTTACAAAAAACCACGCAAAAAAATGCTAATAAAGCTGAGGTAGTTAGACGTTGCACCTCATTTTAAGCGCATTGTAGGTCAAATTGCAATTGTATCTCTTGACTTTGGTTCATTTTAATTGAGTACCTTAAAATAAGAACTGCATCTTAATGACCCGATAAAAATGCTGCGTTTTAAAGCAAAATCGCCTATCATTTTTGACTATGAACTTAACATGCCTCCCTAATTTAATCTTACCAGTAAGCATGAGAAAAAACGGCATGATTTATTCATGAGTACTTTTAAAACTTTTGAAAACTTACTTTTTTTGGTATTTAAGAGTGGAACGAACTTTGACCAGTAATTTTTCCCTTATTTTGTAAGCTTGCATAGAAAAAAAGAAGGAAAAAAGGAAAGAAAAAGAGGCAGCGTTGTAATCTTAAAACAATCTAAGCGCGGACTTTTTTTTCGAGAACCGGGAACTGACAAACATCTTAACGCAAGATCAAGTTTCGTACAGCACGAAGACTAGGTGTTCTAATTTAGTTGGATTGATATCTCTTATCTCAGGAAGACTTTGAAAGAGATACCGTCAGCTGATAAAGTGACCACGAGCTGGACTTAGTGTTCCTGTGCTCGTCCTGAACCTCTGAAACTATCAAAATCTAGTTTAGTCCCCACTCTAACAATAAGACGGTCCACTCTTGGCCAGGTCAAACATCGTACGGTGTGAAGTGTACAGCGTCTGAGAACTTTCGAGAGGAAATACAATAAAAGTTAAAACAAATACTGTAAGGAGTAGAGCGACTTTATATGCATCTCCACAACCGCAGTTCTGGATGGACTTGGAGAAAGCGAGAAAGGTACAGAGAGGAAAGTGTAAGCAGTATAAAGACACGCCCCAAAAATTGGAGAGATGAAAGATGAGATTGAATCAAAATTCATGAAAAAATAAAAAATCATAAAAGGAGGAACTCTTGACGGAATCAGCGAAAAACTCTTACTGATGGAGACAAAATTATACTTAAAAATGTCAAAGATTCCACATTAGAAGAGTAGTAGTGAATATAGTATAAACAAAGGGCTGTCAGAAGAAAAGAAAACAAAAATGGCGCAGAAAATGAGACAAAGAATGTGAACAAAGAATGACATAAGTTGAAAAGAAAAAAAGATAGGCAAATACAAATGAAAAGGAACAAAAAAGCCAAACAAATTCGGCGGTCCGTTAGAGGCTGAGAGCCGCATCTCGTCAGGAATAATTAGCGGTTAATTGATTGATAATACGTGTGTCTTTATAGGCGACTAATTATGTAAGCAAGGAATCTCATCGCTCGGAATGGAATCAATGGTTACGCGTGAGCGGAAGAGCTGAGCAGGGTCATGGATTTAGATAAGCTATTGCGTGGTGGACGTAGTCTATTGTTCTCCTATCGGCCTGGAAGAACTTTGAGTGTTTGCCCAGTTTAGTGCTTAAACGCGTTCGCAAATATTTCAATGTCACTTGGAAGCACCTCCCATAGGAATGGTCATTCTTACATCATGAACGGTATACCCCAACTAAGGAAATCCTGCAGATGTGGAAAATCATGACAAAATTCCCAAGGACATCTCCACTCTTTTCACATGTTACTCATCATAGACTATTTTTCTGAACGTCCCAAAGCCCGATTTCCTTTATGAACCAAAGGGCTGTTTTTGGCAGAAAGCATGAAGAGATTCCGTTTTTTATTCATTTATACTTAGGATTTGAAAACGAAACTTCTTACAAGAACGCGGATTTTTTTCCATCGGTTAACCTACTACCGCCCAGCGATGCCGTTCGGAAACAGAAAAAAAAACTATTTTAGAGGGTCTTTTCAGTTCAGTATAGTCACAGTTTAAAAAAAAACACCCCTCTGGAAACCTAAAATTTAGTTTTTTAAACATTTTCCAAAGCTTAAAATTCCGTATTTTTATGGGAAAAATCCGTTTAATTTCTCTTAAGCTAAATTTTACTCCGCATGCTTTGGGCTGTTATGGATTAAATACCTTGGTTGCAGATGGGATTCATCCATCAGTCCTTCTATGCTACTTAATGGAAATGAGACGCATTTAAAAAATATGAGGTCCGAACGCAATTTTTTGCGAATTCCCTCAGCGGAATAGAACCGAATCAATTCGCGAATCAAGAAGTTACGAGAAATCTCGCGTTCATTCTCTATGTAGGTGACGGAAGTCCGCGAAGTTGCCGGTGTTTGTAGACATGAATGAAAATCCAAGAAAACTTTCACTACCTGTGTAGGCAAACCGGCCAATAATTTCATTCATCTTTTCAAAAAGGCTCCTAAATTGGATCGGACGCAACGCCGCCGCTGATATTCAGTAGGCGCTTGCCTCACAGGAAGATCGCCTTGTCAAGGTTGCGGAGAAGCGCCATTGCCAAGTCAAAGAAATGCAACCAAAACAAAGAATTGCAAATATTTGCGTCTTATTGCACAGCCTGCTAACTCCGGAAAAAGTTTTGAGGAATCCGAGGGCCCGAAAAGGGAACACCTGACACTCATAAGGCTGGGCCAAGAACTGTCAAGACCAGAGCTACTGCTGTATAAACTCATAAATTTACCACTAAAAGTATTGTAGCTTCAGCCTCCCCTCACGCTCTGTGATTAAGCCACAATAATAGAAGGAATTTTAAGCCTGAATGGATTGCAGAGGCGCGTCCCAGAGGATGAAGACTAACAATAGAAAGAGAGGGACCCACAAATGCTACATTTTATTTATTAAACAGATTTAGGGCAACCTCACTTAGGCTCGTATCATAACAGGGACGAAGGAAAATCTTCCTTACACGCTCAAGAATCGAGGAGTGAAAACGCACTCTAAATAGAAAAGACTCGAAGATTCAGTCAAAAATTCAGTCGTAGTCCATTTTTCTAACGGTGCTAGGAGTGATTACCTTGGAGTGGTTGCAGTTGCAAAATTTCCTTTTTTTTTAAAAAAAAAGCATGATTTTCACTTCAAACATGTGTGATTTTCCCTCCTATGAAGTAGCTGCACTTGCGTCCCGACATGTGTAAATCTTCTCAAAAAAAATTAAAAAATGCTTTTACGCGTAAAATTTTGAAACATGCGGTATGCATCAAAAACGAAACGTAACTAACAAGAATTTGCTCTATCATTTTAGGCTGAAATAAGGGAACTTATTGCAACTCCGCTTTAAACTAGACACAATTTTCTCTTTCTTAAAAAAAAAAACAAAAAAAAAACTTAAAAATCACAGAAGAAGGAAGATCCCAAACATTACCGAGCCTCTAAACGCACCGTGATCGGAGATCTTCGGCTCAAAACCGAACCCTTTTTCTCCTTGCCCGTTGGTTAACTACAAAACGTTTAGCGGTAGGATAAACCCGCTCATTTTCGTATCTCTAACAGGGACTTCGCCTCTTGGCCGAAGAGCTTCCGTTTCACGCGCGGCTTTCGGTGGTTGAAAATGGCGGTACGTACGGCACAGCGATCGGCGAGTGGTTACCATGCCTCTCAATAGCAGCAGCTGATTGCGGGTAACTCAGTGTGCAAATTGAGAGCCGCATTGGGCAAACTGATAACTAAAGTGTAAATAGTTGTTATCGTCGTTTCCATAGAGACGGTGAGGTGAGGAAGAGGCAAAATGGGACACTGACAACTGTGCAAATAGACGGGACGGGCTCGCTTCTGCAAATTGACGAGAAAGGAACGCGCGGAAAAGAAGACGTGAGACGCCAAATCAGACTTATTATCACGACGTAGTTTATTTAACGATACAATAATCATCGTACTTAGAAATCGCGTCAGTAAAGGTTGTTACTCGTACGTGGAATCCACTTCATCACAAGATAAAGACGGTGATACCAATTTTGGTCGATGTCCGGTAACTTAAAAACTGCGCAATTTCGAAAGATTTTGTTGTTACGGGAAAAAAATGCCAATTTTATGATTGTTCTCAAGAATCAGAGTAACCTTACCACTCGTTGCATCCTACTTTCGGGAAAAGAGTTCAATGATTTGAATTTTGGGCTTGTATTCATTCCCAATAACTAAAACTCCAATTTCAATGTAATAGGCCGACTTTAAAATAACATGTAATTGCAAAAAATACTCAGAAGTTTTCGTAATGCCACTTACAAAACTATGGATACCTTTGTTACAAGTCAAAATTCTATTTTCAACCCTACTTTTACATTTTAAAAAGTGAACTAGTCCATGGAGTCAAAAACTTAGCGGATAAAAAATTATTTCCAAAGTATCAAAAATAAAAAGCTCTTTCTTTATATAGACTTGAAAACAGGCAATAACAAAATAGTTTTGTTCGATTTGATTGCGGACTTCCTTGACCTACACAGGTTTAATGACGCTTCCCTAGTTTTATTGGTTTAAAACTAAGTTTGTTAGGAACGCGAGCATTTAGTTGTCTTGGAATTAATGCCCCAATTTATAGCCGAATGTTCGGATTAGAGAGGCGGTGCGATGATTGAGGTAAACCTGCGCATTGTGGGGGAAATTAGTCTACTAGCGCTAAATCCTTTTTATGAGTTTACACAAGCAGAGTCCCTTGTTCAGCACACCTTCTGGAGCGGCATTTAAATGAACTCCTTTTGACGAAAAAAAATGGCAGTAAAACTATAACCTTGGGCTCACATCGTTAGTAGGAGCAACATGAAACCTTGAATAATGTGCATTCATTTCATACAGTTGACTTGAGTTGACTGTTCCCATACCTCCTATGCAAAGCCTTGTCAAGACCGCTACGAATGCCCCGTAGATGAGCGGCCTTTTAAAGTTACTTCGATTAGATCAAAATAGCTGCGGGTCAAAACACAAAGCAAAACCTAGCGGATATTATTCTAAACTAACCTTTTCTCTCGGGAAGAGTGAGTAGGCGCGGTAACAATATTCGCACTGCATTGTCGACACAACTATATTAACAACAGGCCCAACGGAAAATACAGTTCACAGAATAGTTTTTCAACTCTTGATATACGTCTGCGCTTAGGCAATCAAAATTGCAGTACTATTATAATTGTTATATTTTTTCTCGGCACTCTTGGATTGTAATGTGGCTAGCATATGCGGAGCATTAGTGAGATTGCTCAAATTAAGAATATAGCAAACAATTTTTAATGATAATTTTGACTGTTTACACAAACGGTGCCCTTAGTAATGTTATACCACATGTCACAGAATGGCTTAAAAAGACGAGCCAATGCCCCTATACATGAATTTTCGACAATTTTTGCTTTACCGAGTTAATTGGGAACATTATCGAGGCGCCTAAGAATTTTTACTAACCTGATAGCAATGTTAGAGTTTTTGAGGCGATTAAAGGATGGAGCGAAACCGGCAAGGCAAGCACGCCATGCAGTCATTACAAAGAATGCATACGTTGCCGGGATTATTATATCAAATTACACTCTTTTCTCGATGTCTCCGGAATTTCCTTTGCATTAATTAAATATCCTGCTTAGAATCGAGCGGAACGACAGCGGAGCGAGGCGTAATGCGCTTAAAAGTCGACTGGACCTGCCGTTGATCGGAAAAAGTTTGATGCCGCTCACTTCTACGAATCGTCAACTTGACGCTGTGAGAGGAGAGCGGTCAAATTTGGCGGAGGTTTGAATTGAGTGGTAGCAAAGCGCGGCACAAGACACTGAACCTTGGGTGCTATTAAGAAGCTCGATGAGGTTGTCAAGGCAGGTGCTAGTTCGGCAGCTCGCCACCAGATGGCGCTGTTGAGATGGGCGCAAAACATGGCGGCAACGTGGCGGCCACATTGCGGCCATGTTGCATCCTTATCATAGCAGCGCCATCTTGCGGCGAAGGGCCGAATTAGCCTCTACGTTGACAGCCTAATTAAAAGACAACTTTGCAAAGTCCAGCCCAAAAGGCTCGTGACAGGACGAATGGTTTTCCAACGGTGAACATAACATCACTTATACAGTTTATGTCGTTATACAAATGTAACAAAAGGTTGCAGCCCAGGGTAAAACGATGAGTTAGAACAGGCAAGTTTTAAAACTCAGTGTGGAGTAACGAGCAACTTCCGCTGTCAACTTTAAAATATAAGTGTGCTGAGCTTTGGAGTCTAACATTCATCACTTCACTGGAGCGCCATCCTGTCTTCGGCTTACCTCTGTAGCCCACCTATTGGGAGCTATGTCGCAATAACGCACATCCCGTTCCGAAATGGCCTGCTGAGAGGCCTTGATATACTAGAGAGGAGGCATTGGGCAGCCATTTTGTTTCTTATGGGACCATGAAAAGCATTGTAGCTTACGGCGAAACTGAGACAAGATGGCGGCGCCCATAGTTTAGCGCCCTCAAATCCGCCTCTGTAGTTTATCCAGGCCTCTAAGCCTGCCCAGACCGCAGGGGTTTTACAGAGGCAGGGTGCAGTCCGCTTGTGAGGTCTGTCAAGTTTGCATGTCAGAAATGCGGCACACGGCGCAGCGCGGAGGCGCGTGGGCTAAGGACGATCCGACAGGTGCATTGCTGTGACCTTGCTCGTAGACCCGCCCGACTTGCGGTGCTTTCTCAAAACGATTTAATACGAACTATTAAAAAATCTACTCAATTTCAGATCTCTCTGACCGAGGTTTTCAGAGATAATCGGTGCGATTCACCGAACAATGCCATCCCTGTGTCGGCCGTGTTCAGCCGCGGATCAAGAGGTACTTCTCGTTAGAATCGGATGGGTGGTTTTGGTGGAAAAAGGTCGGGAAAGGTGGGATGCAGGTCGTCGTTGAGTTAGTTCGACCACACGTCTGAACGGACATCCGCGGGCGTGCAAGATATGCGATCCTACGGCAGGCCCGTTACTGCACCTCTCACTATGCCCCTGATGGAGAGCCTTCGATACGGCACTAAGATAGTGTAGGGAGGTCGTGTTTCTGTATGCTGAAGAATTGTTTCTAAGTGTGATGTTATTATCAGGTAAAATATCGGACAGCGGGCCGGCCATAAAGATCACCACTTACTTGTGTGCTGGTGATCGCGTGAATTATAGAAACTGCGGAAACGAAAAAAGTGCTTGTGCAGGACGGAGATAATTTATGATTTCGACAGAATATGATTTTGACCCTATATGGCACAGTTTTTGTCAGAGTGCGGCTTACAATATAGAGCATCTCCTGGAAGTGTTCTAATGTGTAAAGCGGACACGCACACAGTGCATTTTGAAAGTCGATGTTAGCTGAGGTGTCGCGAAGTATGGCAGCTAACGGGAATACAAACAGAAAATCCGACAGGAGAGGAGAAGGACGGAATACAGCATATCCCTGGGAAAAAATTCTGAGCTTTCTATTTTTTCGTCAGTGATCCAAAAATCAATGTCTTTCCCGTTTTGCAAATGTGGCGCTAAGTGTTTTAAGGATAGGCGAAACT
>Ga0058701_10002515_pt1 | contig 13969 bp, 9 predicted proteins | sample AgamicOrMae_FD_97039 | JGI IMG/M metagenome (GOLD analysis project Ga0058701, IMG submission 97039) | Agave microbial communities from Guanajuato, Mexico - Or.Ma.e | ecosystem: Host-associated > Plants > Phyllosphere > Phylloplane/Leaf | place: Guanajuato, Mexico | collected 2012-06-04 | reverse complement strand
CACCCGACTAACGGTCGCGAAAATTGAATTTTTTCATACTTCAATGCTCTGAGATTTGGCTTTGTTGGTTCTTTAAACTAACGTAGAAAGTATTCTTGAAATTTAAATTGTTAATATTCTTGTTGGTAAATTTTTATTTGTCAACGAAAATTTTGTCAAGTTCACGTAAACTCTCAGTTTGAAAACACCCGTGCTTATCTTGCCCTTTTCTCACACTGAAGTTGGTTTTCGGCGAAAAGTGAGTTAATTTTCGGATATTTATGTAAGATTTTTGTATTTTACTTGGTGCCCTACTCGTCGAATCAATCGTCAAGGTAAGCAATAGTGATCGAGTCACCTTTACGTCCCCGCTATGCGGTACAAGCGAAACCTTTGTCGACTACATAACCTATATTTTTTAGACAATTTTATTGAATTGCGAACTTTACGGACCGTTTTGTTTATCCGTGCCCATGTGTATATCTTAAGGTTTCACCGTTGCGATGATTAATGAGCCTTGGCTACTTCTTTATCACTGTCACAGATCTCTACCTTACGGCAAGATTTACTTTTGACTTGTGTCTTTCTTCCACTGACATTTTCATTCCTTTGTCTCTATCAAGGTTTTATATGCAGCATGTCTCTGTATGATGATTTTGACACCATAAAACAGAAAGATGCTGCTGGTTGGTCCTCAGGCATCAAGCTATTCCAATCACAATTAGACAAGTTAAAAAAGACAGCAAAAACTCAGGTAAAGTGATATCTAATTTTGAAATAATTCTTAGTACTCTGTAGGATTTTAAGTCACACTGTCTCTTGTTTGGAATAGCGCAAAAGAGAGCAAAGCAGGAGAGGAGCTGTTTTACCTCCAGTTGCTGATCTCAAGTCTAAAAGAGAAGAAGATGAGAACCCGACCGGTCAAATCTTTGGTCCATTAGTTACCACGGTGAGCTATCCCCATGAATCTCCAAGGCCACAAGTCTTGGCGGCATATTCTTAAAATAATACAGCAAGCTGTTGTAAGAAGCAGTATCTTGACATTTATTTTGTCTGCCTTGTTAGGACTCAGGATGGCCAAGCGGGCAGCCCCTTTCACTGCCCCTTGTTGCACCAAACAGAGATCTTGAGATGCATGTGGAAGGAGAATATGATCCAATGTGGCCTAACGATTATGAAAAAGTTGTTATAGGTATGTACACATGTCCCCAGTGTGCCAAAATATAGATAGCTGACTAGTGTTCACATCCTGCAGTTCCGTAAATATCTGAATCATCAAATAACTTTTTTTTTCCATCCCACAGAATTAAAAGAAAAGCGTGAAAGGGAAAAATTAAAAGAAGAGGATGAAAAGAGAAAACGCGGAAGCGGAAGGAGAGAAAGGTAAACGTTATAAGAATGCATCGATTAATCGACGCCTGAAAAGCCACACTTATCTATGAATTCTGCTTGGACTGACTGTCGTAATTTTTTTTTTTCAGTCGCTTTGATCCGAGTGACAGTGATAGACCTTCAGGAATGTCGGCACGGCCTTCCAGCGACGATGAAGAGGAAGGAGGCGTTCCCAAACCCAATTTATTCGGGGCTCCCCGCAGCGCAGGCGTGGCTATTGCTCCTCCTCCCTCTCTGGTGGAGTCCAGCCCTCCTGCGAATACAGAAGTTGCCCCGCCACCCAAAGTCGCATCTTTCGGAGGAAGTTCGGTAGCTGCCAAGATTATGGCCAAGTACGGTTTCAAGGTAAGTCGATGGACCAAGAGTAGAGCCCTGAAAAGCAGAGAAGAGCGAATGGTGACCCCTGTCATGGGAGCAGCCATGATCGGCCGAATGTATTCCTAACGGGAAAACGGGGCTCAACATGGCGGCTATGGGTTTCATTTGCCCCTCTCTACTCTTTAGGGCCCTACATGGACCCTCCTTTCGGGTGTTCGACAGGAAAACCGTCCGACCAAAGCGAACAGCGATGCAGTCTGGATCTGACCGCCATGAAAGGTTTTCTGGTTGGACTGCTTTGTAAACTAAAGATTAGTATTGGAATCCTGAAGGACAGAGCTTACTCAAAGTTCTTGTTGAATTATTTGAAGGCGCGCGCAGATTCGGTTTCCAAGGGGGAAATTCGTGTAGAATACGAAGTAAACGGTTGAATTTAATTTTTTTTTTCGTGGATGGATGAAGCGAAGTTACGTTGCATTCTAGTAGGAGAATTTGCATTTTCGTCATTAGGACAGCCTATTTTCGTAAAATGTAATACGAGCGAGCAGTAATAAGTTCGTGCAGGTTCTTACTGAGGAAAGAGAGCCACTCTCTGCATTATACATCTTTATTACTACTGCAGCAACGAGGTCATGTTGTAAAGAAATAACTGCTAAGGGAAAGTTCGACAAAATGATGAAAAGTCTGAGAAAACTGGAGAACGGTAGAAAAAATTTGGCATTGCGGTGTATATTACAAAATAAATAATAGTCCTTTAGTCGGCAAAAAAATTATCAGGAAAAATTGGAAATAGGACAGGGAATAGTCAGGAAATATCAAAACCTATAGTTTGAGAAAACTATCACTTGTAAAAAACATTTTTTTTAAAACCCGCCGGTTTTCTATTTCCCGCATAAGGAGTGTCACTCAGGGGAACGGTCTTTAAGTGACTTCGATGTAAGAAACCTAAACTCACTGTTTCAGGAAGGGCAGGGTTTGGGTAAAAAGGAACAAGGTATTGCATCTGCCCTTCAAGTGGAGAAAACAAGCAAACGTGGGGGTCGCATCATAAACGAGAAGGCCATGATGCCCCCTCCACCCCAGGGTGTGCTATCTCCTGGACCTGGTGGGCCAGCTAACCCACTGGGTCAAGCAGCCCCGGGGACGCCGTTGGGCCCGCCACCTCCTCCAGGAGGCCCCGCTGGGCCTGGGGCAGTACCTGCCAAGGCGGAACCCAGCATCACCGAAATTATGCGCAGTCCCTCGAAGGCTGTGCTGCTCAGGGTACGTTACTTCTGTTCGCGCAGAAATCAAAGGTAGTTTTAATCCGTAACAGCCCAAAGTATTTGGAGTGAAATTCAGCTGAAGAGAAATTGAAAAGATTTTTTTCCATTAAAATATGCAATTTTAAGCATTGGAAAATGTCGACATGAGTAAATTTCAGGTTTCCAGAGGGGTGATATTTTTTAAATTTTGACAATACTGAACTGAAAAGATTCTCTAAAATAAAGTTTTCTGTTGCCGAACGGCATCGCTGGGTGGTAGTGGGTTAAGGTCATTCCTCAAGGCTAGTTGAACCACTTAAACACGGAACATTGTGTGCGGAAAAAAACCCACGAAAAATAGAGCAAAATTCAGTGAAAAAACGGGAAATTTGTGTATTTCAAAAGAAAATTGATGTCAGCATCATTCCTGTTCACGAAATGTTCATGGGAACTTCGAAACTTCTACAAAAGTCGATGAATTGGTCGTAATAGACTTGTTTTGTAGCAGGGAAATTTTGGGGTTTTGTTTTGGCCGGGGAAAAAACGAGGGAAAAGCAGGTGATAGGGGTCGGAAGAATGGGTTAACATCCTGAAACATTGATGAAAGACATAAAAAAAATCGTGGCGTTTCTTTTGACTAGTAGTGCAGCAACTCCGTGAATCGGAATCGTTTCATGATTTGTGTTTGTTGATCAGAATATGGTTGGTCCTGGAGAAGTGGATGATGATTTGGAGCCCGAAGTTAAGGACGAGTGTAATTCGAAGTACGGAGAAGTCGTGCAAGTCATCATTTTCGAAGTACCAAACAACCCTCCGGATGAAGCAGTTCGAATATTCGTCGAATTCAAACGAATAGAATCAGCGATCAAAGGTAACATTTTGTCAGAATATTTGCATGGAAGGGATTGTAGAAACCTTTTGTTGACCTCTCTGTTTTGCCTTGCAGCCGTGGTTGATTTGAACGGTAGGTTCTTTGGTGGGCGACAGGTCAAAGCCGGCTTCTATAGCTGTGAAAAGTTGCAAAATCTACAACTGCTAGACTAAGACTTTAACAGCTTTGTAAATATCCTATATTTTTCTTTACTGTGACCTGTAATATATTTGTTTTATACAAAAAAAAATTACTCATTCGCTACCCAACTCGATTTTATTTTTGAAAATATCTGGTTCGAGGCAAAATGGCGTTCAAAGGAAGGTGGGAGTGGTTATGTTTTGGATCCTGGTTGAGTTACTGGTATAAGGTTGTGGATCAAAGTAGTTGGATCAGTAAGGACGTCGTTTTTATTCATACCGATTTGATTTGAGGTTACGTTAGTTCGACTGTATGCACCGCTAATTTCAAAGGTGCACTTTTTGAACTCTTATGTTGCTCGATAATTTAATTTTTAATTACGAGATCGAACGACGTACAACCGTATATCTTGGGCGTAGCTACTTGCTTCGTCACCACTCCGCTCCATCGACAAACGTAAAGACCTCTAGGTAAAGAAACGCCTATGGTGTGCCTTCGCCGGACTTCGAGAGAGTGACAGCAATACGGATTCCTGTGCGTCAGAAAGAGACACAATTTGGACACAAGATGGCGGCTCTAAGTTCATCGGCGTTTCTTTACCAAAGAGGGCTTTAGAAAAACCTGATGCCTCTTCTCGGCAACAGTAACCGCCGCGGAGAAGTAAGCGGCATCAGGCTTGACGATCGATAAGTAGGTTAATCGTTGAAAGTACGATTGTGAAAATGGCAATAATCGCGTTCAAACCGACGAGTTTGTAGGAGTTTTTCGAAACCTCCATTTACCGTTGCGCCTCGATACGGAGGTGGTTCGCGTACTAAGAAATATTGCCGGTTTCCTATTAGTAATAAGGCCGCAATAAAATGTTTGCATCAGTGGTGTCAGGTTTCGTAATTTTCTAAATATCAACCGCAATTCTCGAAAACCATTTAAGATAATCAAGCATGTCGGGTATGTTTTTGATCGCGTTTGAATCGATCAATTCTTAGTAGAACTAATCATGGAGTTATCGCAGTTAAAGAGAACACCGCGTTTAAAAGCAACACATTTGTAAAATCTGACCTTAATAATTTATACTTTCGTCCCGAAGTTGAGAGTTTGGCGTGGGTCTGAATGAATGGTTTTGGACATGCACGAAAAAATAGTACACGAAAAAGGGGTAATATGGTCGTCCAAGACACTTATACACAATTTACGTTTGAATCGAGTCACTGAAATCCAATGGTTTCATATCAAACACATTCCAGGGAATATTATGGAAACAGCGATCAAATAGTTATACGCCGTGATTTAATGGATCTTTAGAGAAATTAAATGAGTCCATTTGCACGGAAATTATTGTGCTCTGAACTTTGCTGTTGTACCCAGTAGGGCCCCTTACAAGTCTAGGATAGGCAACAAGCACAGTCTTGGTGTCTTTCGGTTGCCTACCCTTCACTACTCAGGGGCTCTCGTTTGACGACCTGCTGGTTGTCACCACCAAAACGAGCTCGGGGTATTCTTGAACGACCATCGTAAGTACCGGTCTCATGCTGGTTGTATAGTGATTTGACACTACGACTTATAAATAAGGAAGTGGGGGGAGTATTTTATGCTTCCATTTGCGTGTAATATGTGTGGGCGCGGAGACACTTTTCAATCTATTCCGGTAAAAAAAGAAAACTATAAAAAGAAACAGAAATATGCTGGATCCGTGTAAAGAGACGTAGCTGACAAACTTTGTAGAAAAATCTTCTTCCATCAAAAAAAAAATATAAAAAAAATGGCTAAAATTGTAACAGATACCGAAAGAAAAAGTAAATCAGAATTGCAGCTCTTAAAGTTTGCAATAATTTACCTGCTTGGCACGCTTAAATACCCCAAGAGATTTTGTAGGAATGGAAAAAATCACCCCTTCTTGCTTTTTTGTAAATGTAGAAATCGGATTATGCTCGCTGGAGAAGGTGTACTATTTTACCTTTCGTGAAAACTTAGTCCATAACAAATATTTTTGTAAAACCGTTGTTAAAAAGAAAGATCAGAAACCTTAGAAGATATCGAAAAAAGTATTGAATCAAATTTGCAAGCCCTAAAATTTTGTATAGACAAGGTTCATTTCATTCATTTTTCCGTTGTTTATTAGTATTTTTAATTATTTTTTTCCAACGAAGGCACCCACGGAACTATTTGAGTCCCTCGAGCGCCTCATTGCGGCCTGTTGGCGCCAGCAGCTCTTCTTCTTTATTTTTATTTATTTATTTTTGGTGTATCCAACCAATTTTTATAAAGGTTTAATAAAATGCTAAAACCTCCGCGTCCAACGATTTTGTGGAAATATCGCTCCGACTGTGTTCTCTGAGGAGTAAAATTTAGAACTTTCCAAAAGCTCCTCAGAGAATGCCACCGGTGAAACACGGATGTCCTTAATAACTGAGTGACGATTACTTCACTGGATTCGGTATACGATGCTGCACGACTATTAACTTTAGCATCAGGTTTTTATTAAGGCTATCGGTGTTAGTTCTGACAAAGCTTGCACAGCTGTTTTTATGTGGTTCGACCGGCTTACGCGTGGTAGACAGGGCCCCTTACAAGTCTAGGATAGGCAACACGCACATCATTGGTGTCTCTCGGTTGCCTACGTTTCACTTTTCAGGGGCTCTCGTTTGATGACCTACCAATCTCCATCACCCAAACGAGCTCGGTGTATTTTTGAATGATCATAGTAAGTGCCGGTCTCATGCTGCTTGAAAACTACTTTGACACTACGAGTTTAAAAGTTAAGTCGTTCAAAAGTTGAAGGAATTGAAGATAGCCAAGTCAATAGAGGATGTTGGGAAGAAAATGAAGAAAGTGTTGTGTGAGTAGAAATACGGTACGACTCAAAATCTGACGAATAAGGTCTTTTTCCGCACTTCTTTAGTCTTTTAAGGAGGAAAGAAAGGTGAGAGAATGCAGGAAACAAAGCTGATGAATGGTAGATAAAGAGAAAAAGAAGGGAAAATTATAATGAGGGACATTCTATCTCGTGAAGCGTGTGTTGTTTGGACAATACGAGCCCCTGAATATAGGTAACACAAACGAGGCTGGACTCGCATCAACTCCGTCATGAAGAGGAGCATTTTGGACCCACCGCTGGCCCAGTGGGACCTAGGATGGCCCAGTTCGCGCCCGTCAACTTCATAAAAGATACATGAAATCGCTCTTTTTCAAACTAGACTTCAGTTGGACTAGTGAATTAGCTAAAGGGGCGTTTTTAAGCCCGCCCTCTTTCGGAGAAGGGCTTTATAGTTTCACTCGAGTCCGTATGGATGTTTCCGTCGTCGCTCCGAAGATACTGATCGATTCAATATGTGAAATCGACGTGAAATTTTGCCCTGATGACGACTAGATGACGGCAAATCGTATGTCATCGTCATCGTGAGTTATTCAAGAAAATGTGAGTCCATAAATAGAGCCGCAGGCTGCTTTACTGCTTAGGTCAACGCAAATATTTCTTAAACATGGACTCACAGGAAAAATAGCGGTGGCAGCTAACGCGTTAATTTATATAGCAAGTACAAATAATTTTAGCAGCAGACATTGCTAAATTTTTAGCAGTCATTGCTAACGTTTGATGTAACTGCTAACATAGCAATCGCTCCTAAACAGACAAATTTGCTAAATTTGTAGCCCTTTGCTAACTTATTAGTAGCTACAGCTAACATAAGCAATGGCTGCTAAAAAGTTAGCAACGACTGCTTAAGTTAATAGCACCTGCTATATAAATTAACGCGTTAGCTGCCACTGCTAACTTTTTTTCCGTGCCAGCCTTACTTTTTGTTACGGCTTTTTCTTCCGCTTTTGAACATCATGTTCTAATGTAACCACATACGATAACAATGAGGCGGGATTTTTTTTATCGAGGTCTTAACCTCGTTTAGTTCAATTGAAAAGCGCGAAAGTGGCTATAGTTTTAGGCAATTTCACTCGCATGTGGACCCATTCTAAAAAATCGCATACCCGCTTAAAGAAATCGGGCAGGCACGCCTGATTTTTTTTTCTTCCTCTCGTAGGATCTGTTTTTATCATCAGAAGGACTGCCGATGGGGTGAGTTTTGAGTTTAGGGGATAGAGTATCGACTTCCGGTAGAGCAGGCGGTCTTGATTGTTGGGGAAGTGAGAGCGGAGTAGACTGTGAAATGGGTGTGTTAAATCCTTAGTCCTAAATCGATTTGGGCAATTTTTTATGTGACTGAGAATTTGAGCAATAAATCTTAATAGGGGGCGATGTAAGCTGACAGCAGCCAAGGAGGAGGCTTGAGGCGCGTAGCGAACGCGTCGCGGGCGCCAAGCCCTGCTGGTGCGGCGTGCAGCATCGCATCGCGTCGCGGGCGGCGACGCGCGGCGGCCGATGGATCTCTAGTGTTATTAGGGAGGCGTGGCACGATTCCTGGACTTTGACCTAGAATAGGGAGGGCTCCCGGGCAGCAGTTGGCAGCACCGGGCGTGCCCCTCCCCGCCTTTCCCGCCGTTGGGCCCTCCCCCTCCCCTCCGCCGACCCGCCTCGCTCCGTCCCGTTCCGGGGGGTAGCGCCCCCTCGCGGCAGCCGGGCGAACCGATCGCCTCTCCTGTGCGCTGCGCTGCGTTGCGCCGCTGGCAGGCGGAGGGGAGGGAGGGGGGATCGGGTCGCAATCGCAACCGTGGGCCGCGCCACGCCATGCCACGGACACACGTACCCTGGGCTGCCTACAGCACAGCTTAGCGACGCGAAGCGCGGCGTTTCGGGCGCCGTTCTATCCGGACGGGTAGCAGGCGCGCTTGAGGACGTGCCAGCGGGTGTTGCTTGCTTTCTAGTGGCGGGACGGGCGCGGAATACTGGTGCAGTGCAGCGCGATGAAACGCGAGCCTACGACGGGCACCTAGCCGAGCGACGCGCGCGACGGAGTGAGCCAGGGACGATGGGCTATGCCCGTCGACGGCGCGGGGCGGGAGGGCATCACTGACCCGGAGGCCGCCGCGGGGTCCGCCGCGGGGTCTGGGGCTAGCCGCGCCCGCGCCCGTGCCCGCGCCGCACCGCGCCGGCCTCCCCGGAGGGCGGCCTCTCACCACAGGCCTCCGACGACGGCCACCTTTTGCCGACTTAAAGTGTTAATGAATTGTGAGTGTGTGGCCTTCGAAGCCAGGCGCCGTTCATGGAGGGCCCGTAATGGCAAGAGAGGTGAGACCCCGCTCCCAGCTCTCCCTCATCGACTCTTCCCACTGCCATCGGATTAGCAGCAGTGAATCAGCCATTATGTTCGGGATTTTGCGCCGGTGGTTCAGTTCGGTCCGGTCCGGGCGTCGCCACCACCGACGCTCTAACTTCTCTCGATTAGAATCCAATGAAAAGAAAAGGATGCTGCGCTCCTCCAAGGGCGCGGGCTCTCGCTCGCTCACTCGCTCGTGCGACCACCCCCGCCTCGCAGTGCAATCGACAAGGTGTAAGCCAAGGCGAGAGCCAGCCGAGGCCAGTGAGGAGACCCTTTTCGACCAAAAGCGTGGGAGACCGGGAAAGGGGGAGGGGGGCAACATCATCTTACTGCACACACCCACTAACTCGCCGCGGCGAACAACTTACTCTCTACCTTATGTGGTACCAATAACTTTATTAACAGCTTTTCCCACGAGTTGATAGGTTTAATCATTGCGTAGTAAGTGTACGTCACCGGTTTCGGTTCATTCATAACCTCGTGGAAATGTTCTCTTTTGTGAAAGGCATTCGAATTAAAGAAGCCCTAGACAAGGTTATCGGAACAGGTTATGTCCTCAGCTCGCCTTTGCCTTGGAGGTCCCCTCCCTCTCTCTTTCCCCCTTTCTCCGTCCCCCTCCCTCCTCCCAGCCTCTGCGGGCCAGCCCAGAGTTACAGAGCTGTGCTTCGACCTTGCTTATGAGTCCTTTTTCATAAAATGTATGCATTATCTATCACGGCCAATTCATGGCAGTTTTTCCATCCCTACTTTTGTTAAACACTATTTTTTGTCTGTTTTAAAAGAGCTTACAATCCACCAATAGCATGGTCCGAATTAACTGTACAATTAATTTAACAGTAACAAAATGTTGGCATTGTTGCGTTTAGCAAGCCTTAACTATAAATTGTAGAAGTAATCAACGATTTAGCCGTTCGTCAAATTGTTGTTGGCGCAACCATTTGGGCCGGTCCATTTTTGCTACACACATTTAGCCTAGATTTTATTGCTGGCCAAACAAAAAGTTAGCTGAAAATAACTCGAAAATAGGTATTTTGCTCTGTAATTCAGGGGAAATTATGCTCATTGTAGTTTGACACCCGATCTAAGTGCTCTAAAAAGATTGTCCAAAATGCAGATATAGAGTTTGGGCTGGTCCACGCAGGCACTGGTACCGCAACTCGTACCTTTAAAATGGCTTCTTATTGAACGATTTGGCGTTTCATGACATATGTTACGTCGGGTAATATAAGTTAAACAACACAAGTAGTATAATTTTTGAAGAGTTAGAAAGTTGTCGATTGGAGTACTATTCGTTTTCTTTTTTCATTTTCACGCATTCAACTTTAAAATTAAATTCGTGAACTTTAAGGGCATGGTCTACCTTTCTCTTCATGGTTCGGGACTGGCTAAGAACATCAAGGCAAAGTGTAATATTTCTTCTTGATATCTTTTCATGTTTTATTATCAATCACGTATTGAAAAATCGTAATCCAACCTATCATTTTACTGCACCTTCCTTCCACTCTTTCCCCAACCTCCTTTTGGGGTTAAGATGTAGCAATCTTTGCCTTTGTTGCTAAATACTATTGGTTAGATCACAAATCACTGGAATTGATATTTTTTTTAAGTTATTGCTCATAAAAAGTTAATTCCTGCCAAAAAAAAAATAGTGAGGGGATACAAGTGGCAGAATTTATTCAAGATACTTTAAAAATAAAATAAAAACAACATTGCTGTCACAGCAACGTTGGTTAATTGTAAGGAAGCACACAGCTAGATATTAAACGGGCATAACTGTATGTTTAGCAAGCACGAGCATCCGTGCTGCCTGTGCCTACCATACTTGCTGTTGAATCCACTAAATTTATATCTGGACCCATAGACAAAGTTACTTGGGCAGCAGTAGCATTTTTGAGGATAGGATCTTTACAGCCAGTTGACATCTGACGACAAACAGTGTCATCGATTTGATCATTTACCGAAAGGTATAGCATTACCTAGCCTGGTCATCGTATCGACCTTATTTTAACTACCTGAAAGCTTTATTAGTTCGTTTTGCATCTTGTTTACAACTCTTTAAATGGTTTTTGACGCCATCAATTTGCTACCAGAGGAAATTTATAGACAGACTCTGTTTATTAATCTGCAATATTTATCCTCTGATTTTTTCACATTGTTTTTCATTTCAAGATATCTTTTCTTCGTATCTGAAAAGTATTTTAGATATTGTGTGGCTTTTTATGCCTAAGAAGATATGCATTATCATTTTCTAGGAGTATTTCAAGAATCTTTGCTATAGCAAATTTGCACCGTCTGTGAGTTAACGCAGTTTCCCGTGCATTCTGCCAAATGTTGGACTAGTTCCGTGGGAGTGGTGGCCGCGTGAGAGCGTGGTGGGGGTACTTCGGTTCCGAGAGTACTCCGAGTGTACTACGTGATTCATAACGGCCTCTGAGGAAAAAATCGCATATTTTTAAATCTATGCTAGGAAAAATCGCCGTTACGGTTTTAAATTGAGGAGAATGTGTTACAGCTAATCGTTCGGACAAATAGCGTCAAACAAATGGCACAGTATTTTTATCACTCTCTCCCGTACGTGCACTCATCGACCGATTATTGTTTCTATATTTGATTGGTTATGTGGAAAATCGCTGTTGGGCGGTTTTCGTAATTACTGGAAGGCCGCGTTGGGGTTAGCGTTGAGAAGTCAAAGGCATCACGCTTAGTGACAGGTTAGGTTAATGTAGGTTAGGTTAAGGACCTTGTGCCTCGCTGCTCGCGGCTTGCCATTGGTGGAACGCAAGTCAGGAAATGCAACCAGGAAAACTTCCTGTGAATGGAATAGCCCAAATATAGGGAGGAGGGGTTTGAACCTTAGATTGCCCCGAGATCTCCCCTCCCAACCCCGCTGTGCCAACGCTAAGAATTATTAGTTAGGGTTCATGTCAAAATGTAGGTCAGATGATGCAATTATCTTTTTCCTGTGGATAATCCTTTTATTATGTCTCCTATTTAATATCGATGTAACAAATAAGCTTTTTCGTGATTGTTTTAATGAACTTTGCTGCATTGATCTCGTAAAATTATCAATCATTCTGGTGACAATATCCAGAGGTAGATTATTTCTTTAATTTTGGAGGGTTTTGTGTAGAAGAATGTTGGAAAATGAGAACAAGCTCTCGGTCGGCTAGAAACTCGTCTGACAACTATACGTAGATTCATTGCTTTGGGATTGTTCCTGCCACCCAACCTCACTACACCTAGCCCAGTTGAACATAAACTATCTAAGCTTAACCTGTTCAATTGCCACCCACTGTAGTGTTGTCATTTGGATTCAAGCTCTCTTAATTAACTATAAATTAAGAAGCTGTAATTACACCAGAATGTGTTTTTTCCCTTTCTGCAATAAATCCAAAGACATCATTTTTAGAGTCCATCCCTAGAAAACATAACTATCTTTACTGTGCGTATTTTCTCAAGAAAAAATCTAACAATTTTTGTTTGAGCGGCAAATTAAAACTGAGTTTGAGTGGTATGGGTCAATCCATCTACATCAGCCCCAATCTAGCATAAAATGACTAAACTTAACATACACCGACCATAACCGAACCAAAGTACTACAACGTTGGCCAAAAAAGCTTAAAACCTAATTTCACCTAACTTAGCTTACGGTAAGCATATCCTAGCCCAAACAAACTTACATCTTACTTTAATGGCACCTGACGTTATCTATCTTCATCAAACTTACGAAGTCTAACCCCAGCCTATCTCAAATGGCCATTAAACTGCTCTCCGTTTACTAGATGACATGCAAATTTAAAATATCTGGGTTGGATGCCCGTCTGGGGCAGTTTCTGATTGCCGAGTTCTGAAAGAGCGGAAAAAGAAAATCAGTGACGAAAACTACTTTTAAATGTAAGCACACATCCAACTCCTAACGACTGAATGCGTCAAGTTTGTGGGCGTAAATCAATTAAGGATTCATCATAATAAAGTTTAAATCAGTAGATCAGGTTGTAACATCAGTATGCACATTCGTTTGTTTGTTGCTATGAAAGATGGAATTCGTCTGAGACATAATTTTAGCAACGACGAAATTCCATATTTTTTTTAAATCTCTTCATTCATAATAATGATTTTGTCAAGTCCACAAGATAGTGATTTTGTTTCGACCTTCGGAACCCCTGCGTACCATAGGGTAGGCAACCGTCTCGGCATAGACGTGTTCCGGTTGCCTAACTCTTACTTAGCGGCGGACGACAGAAAACGAGAGTTGGGTCACACCCTTAGATTGAGAGTGCAGTTCTTCGACCACACAGCGGGCGCGGTGGTCTCAAAACCAGATTCTATTCCGAATCCGTGTTTGAAATCATGTACAGTGGGCCGCAAAAGTCATGACCCCTGCTTCCATGCATTTCTTATGGGAGCAAGGATCATGACTTTTGTGACCCTTTGTACCTACGCTAAAGAAATTGAGGTCCTAAATAAGTTAAGTGTTTTACGGGAAGTCAGCTTAGGAAACCCATCATCTCTTGACCCTTCTGTTCACAAGAAAAAGTGCATTTTCTGGTAGAAGTGCCTATTTTGTGCATATGCCGTTTATGCAGAATCCAGCTCGCGGCAGAATGCGGAGCGCCAGATGGCAGTATCTTATGAGGAAATAAGAAATTGAAAAAGTAGGTGCGCAGCAGTTGCTTAGTTTATCGAGTACGTGTCGTTGTAAATAAGGGTTGTAATTTTTCGAAACAACACATCTTTTTTCTTCTTTTCTATTTTGCTTGTTTCTGAAATGAAGCACGTTTCGGGCAACCTCGTCTCGCTGATTATAACGAAACTTT
>Ga0058701_10002514_pt1 | contig 13972 bp, 11 predicted proteins | sample AgamicOrMae_FD_97039 | JGI IMG/M metagenome (GOLD analysis project Ga0058701, IMG submission 97039) | Agave microbial communities from Guanajuato, Mexico - Or.Ma.e | ecosystem: Host-associated > Plants > Phyllosphere > Phylloplane/Leaf | place: Guanajuato, Mexico | collected 2012-06-04 | reverse complement strand
CAAAATCAAAATACCTCCGGTATCGCAGATTTGCCACGATTAAAAAGATCAATATTTAGACAAAATATACAAATTATAAACGGCAACATAAAAACAAGCATTTTCTCGATCGATACAATTAACTTTGAACTTTTAAAAGAAGGTTATTCCGCGAGGTGTTTCCATTGATAAGGACCTAGTCACATCTAAGCTAACTTAACCTAACTCTTGATTTGTTGAAGTAAATAAATATTTCGCATACGCTAACAAAATCAGACCTAGATACGTATTAAAAACTCATCCAAACATATGTCCCCATGGCCCACACCGCCAGCGGATGTCCTGAGGACAAACCGAAGAAAGGATAAAGGCAGGGACTTTGCGGTCTTTAGCGCAATAACCCGGGAAATTTGAGTTGATCTCGCGGTTTCGGACTAGAGACCGATAATGAAAAGAGGGCCGGCCCTTAAGCGTCTCACAAAACTCTTTTAAAAGCTTCCATAAATAAACTGTGGTGAGATACATGCCACCTGCTCTCCTAGCTTACTCTCCTAAAAATAAAGGACGATTGAATTGACCGATCTTTGGCAACACCCGAACTCTTTCTCCAGCCTTCACACGCCATTTCATCCGCTATTGGGAAACTACATGATAATCGAGTGGGAGGACTTTTTCCAGGCCGGATAATGTGGTTTTAGCGATATACTTGCGGCCGGAGTGCTCTACTAAAGTTTAATTTAACGGAGTGTATATGATTTCGTCGTACATAAAACGCTCGCCAATCGGCCATTTCGGTATTGGATCGAAATATCCGTAAAGACACAATTTGGTAAAAATAAAAGTGAAATAATTGTGGTAGAACGAATTGAAAACATTCCCGCTAAAAGGATTGTATTTGTAACACGTGAAACACACCCGCTCTGTATCAATGTATACTGATTTAAAAACATCCCCTCTGTAACAGCGCGCGATTTTAAAACACCCACGATTCGACTGCGTGATTCGAACAACCCCGCTTCAACTGCAGGATTTGAAAGACATCCCCCCTTTTAACTGCATGATTTGATAAACATCCTCGCTTGAACTGCACGATGTATGGATATCAACGCTTCAAATGCATGTTATGGAAAAAAAAGAATAAATCTTATTTATTTCAACCTGTTCCTGCCCAGTAAAACCTTCAGAAAAAGCTTCAAAAATAACACTCAAAACGTTTGATGCCGTCAACTATAAAACATACTATTTCTCACAGATTTTTTTCGTAGAATCAGCATTTCAATATCAACTTTTTCTGTCCTTTAATTTTTTTACAATAGAAATACAGAGTGCAGTGTAGTGACTTTTAAGGACAAAAAGTTAAGGACAAAATACGTGCTGGGCATGAATGTTCTGTACGACATTTGACTTTCTTGGAGGCATTTTATTCGTGTCGCTCGTCTCCCGAGTCCTTCGGAGAACTTAACAGCACGTCGAATGATATCCTTAAACATTTTCTTTGAAATAAAATTTTTCATTGCATTCTAAAAACTGTCCCGAGACTCGTAAACCTTGAAAAGCGTTCCGAAACACCACAAGTGACAATTCTTACTGAAACCCGCATTTGTTAACACCATCAAAATTTGGGTCAAACACAAAACAATAAAAAAGTTCCTTTATATCATGGCCAGGCCCTCATATTCTATTTTCAAACCAGTGTTAGTGTGAGTTATAATATTATTTTCTTTTCCCTTTTTTTATAGGAGTGAACAATGTTGTGATGAGTGTCAAAAGCTCCACCTATCACATAATCCGGAAGTCGGTTTTAATGGCGACAACTTGAATGCGACGCTGGGAATCTAGACGAGAGAAATCTTCAGACTAAGACGCTTTCAAATGACTCCTCTAGGTCCTAAAATTGATACCGGTGTAAAAAAAAGCGTCACCTAAACTATCGGTATTTCCTCTAACGATCCATTAGTCGGCGAGACTGTCGCTATCAAACCCGATCGCTAGTAAATTTACAACCATTTTACAATTTTCAGGTTAGGTAAAGAAAAGCCGCCTAGGAAGCACTATTTATTAGTAAAACAATGCTAAAATAAGAATATTAATCGTAGGAAGCGAGACTGGCATCACGCCAGCTCTAAGTCTCCATTGTCGTTTGGTGACAGAAGCGGACTATAACTTTCTGAGGTTAGACAAGGAGGAGAGACTATCGCCCACTTTTGATTCGAACACCTCCACCTCTTTTTAAAGACTACCGCCAAAATCTTTTCGCTTCCAAGGGAGAACAGTAAAGACGAAACACCCAAGGGATTCATACCTGTTTTGTTAGTGAATATCAAACGAGTTAAGGTAAAAGGTTTTTCCTTACTCCTAACCCGGAGTAAGGAAAGGGCGGAAAGAGAATTCAAAAAACTGACGGAACCGGGGGTCGATAATTTTTCTTCTCTTTTCTAAAACGGGTTAGAGCGTATTTGGATTATTTTCCAAGACAGACCTATGTTCAGCCATGTAATTCAAAAGGTCTCAGCGAGAGCTTTCCGTTGATGTGGCTGAACGCAGGTCTATCTTGAAAAATTACCAAAGCACTACCACCGTTTCATATTCACGCCCAGAAGTCACACTCCCTGACAGACGGTTCATGTATTGAGCAATTAATCGCAAACATTTTATTAAACTCCCTCATCGAAACACTAAAAGAGTACCTCAGTTCAGGAGTTTAGTTTCCCAGAGAACCACCAGACTTCATCTCGTGGATGTTTATTGGGGAATGATTCCGTTCATCCAGACACCTTTGACTGAAGCTCCTGTTTCAACTGTCCAGTAAAGTGCCCTTTCCCCTCTGCTCACGTGCTCATATGGCCTATTTTAAGCCGTCCATCCACCCTCTTTAGGGGGAATCGGGCCGATGCGATAGTGAAGGAGTTCCGCTACTCTGGAACGGAACGTCGTTTTACGGCCCGATGCACGATGGACGAACGCCACGACGACGCTGACGCTCCTGGATCCTCGGGTGTCCGCACACTCAACGGACTTAGCATTATCTGCTCCACAAACTCACTTCAAAAATACACCACGTGAAAACTCCGGGTAACCTTTACGTAGTTAAGACCGTATGTAGCCCAGAAGGAGGTAAAAGGTTTTTATTTAAAGGATTTCGCGATCTATTTTCGCTTAAAATGGTCAATTGCGGGTTGATCTTTTTCAGTAGATTAAAATTCTTCCTTAAGTCAAAGTGAAGGGTTTTATCATGAAAAAGCATCACCCCGAAACGTTAAAACAGATTAGGGCAAAACACAAGGGGAATTCATCTCTCGATATTTAGGAAAAGTCTCAAGTTGGACAATGGAAGAACGTCATGTATTCATACTTGCATAATACTCACTTTTAGTGACTGAAATCGTATATGGATGAATAAATTACGAGGTAGCGTCCATCCTTTGTTAGAGCACTGAGTTTGGCGTAGCCTCTACCATAAATTGAGGACTCTGAAAAGGTCGAGGAAATTCATCGAGCCCATTGTAAAGGTTTGTATACAAATGGGTTGGTTAACCCAAGGTACCTGCCCAAAGGCCCCCTTGACCTGCCCTTCTTCAGCGCTGCATCAAACCCAGCAGGACCTATCAAATCGAATTTCCCGCCAACATCCAACATTCAGCATGGCTCCCTCCCACTGTTTTGCGGGCGAAGTGCGTGGGCCTGGAAGCACCTTGTGGCCACCAAAATGGATTCGGAAAAAAAGGATCATTTATCCGTCAGAAGACGCGAGTAGCATTTCTATAGCTTTCAATCCCTCTTTTGAAATCGCCCCACAAAAACGTCTACCTCGCACTGGTGTTTTACGACCTTTGCGGGGCTGCGCCCCGAAAACTGAAGTGAGTAAAACTTGGGATCATGCACGACAAGTATACGGGGCGCTTTAATGGTGTTTAGGATATAAAAAGAGCATAAGTAGGATTGTGGAGAAACGCTGGATTCCTAAAGGGGCTTTTAACTCAAGCACTACCTAACGCAGAGAAATCTGTAAAATGCCGAACATATTTAAAAGAGTGCATTTCAGCCTTCCATGTTCTATCTGTCGTTCCCAAACTGAACTAAGCGACGAACATGGCACCTAACTTAATCCAACTTATCGCTAAGTCTGAAAATGCTTACGAGAAATGAGCGTCATCGTACTTACGCCTGGTTCATGACGCACGTTCGTACGTAACGTAACGAAGTTTACCATTGAAAAGATAGGGCGCTACGTCGTTACGTCCATCAAATTCGCCTCCAATGAAATACACGGGGAAGAACATACGTACGAACGTATATTACGTGAATGATAAACCCACCATTAGCGAACGTTATGATACGTTACCGGTAACCAAGGTTACGTTTGCGCCTCGCTCGGCCTGATGAAACGTGGAACAAGAAAAAATCTTTTTCTTAAACGAACAGAAGTTTTCTGCTTAAGAAAAGGCAATTTAGTTCGCAGTCCAATTGTTTTTATTTTTTCTTTGTCCAAGTTCCCTCAGAAGTAAGAGCTCCACTTGAACGGCATGTTTTGAAACCTCTTGAATACAGTCGACGCGCGGCACGGCCCGGCGTTCACCACAGCGCCAGAGCGCCTCCATAGAGGCAAGCAAAGTAGCTAGACATCGCTATTGTGTATGCTTGGGCTCTACCTCAGAAGATTCAATAAGAAAGGCGGGTCCCGCCGAGGAAGCACAAAGCCCGCCAACTTTCGGTAAAAGGTCCGCATTTGATACAAGATAACGGAGACCTTGGCCGATCTGACCGCCGCGCCGCATTGCCGTGCCCAACGATTTTTTCTCCTTTCTTGTTTTTCTTTATGGAATTGTCGTTTTCTGGACAAATCGATAAACATTTGCCCGTTTATTACAGACGTAAAAATAGGGCTCGGAGATTAGAATCAGTTTGCTTTTATGCAAAGATCCCAAAGGGGCTGCGGGTCGATTTTGCATATTTGCAATCACGACCTCAATGGATTAATAGTGATTCGCAATGAGGTGAACTGTTTGCGAATGAGGGTACACTGTAGATTTCAACGGTTGAATTTTCGACTAGATTTCAGTGGTTCAATTTACGATCTTTTATGGTAGACATTAACGCCAAACCAAGCACAAAGATAAGAGAGAGAGAAGGCACCTAAAAACTAACCTAAGTTGACCTAAACTTTGCGGTTACATATTGTTAATCCTCAAAATATATTGAATGGCTGAACTAGGATGTTCGAACACAGGTTGAAAATCTATGGAATAATATAGAGGGGAAAAAAAGTCAGTAACTTTTTGAAAAATTCCCCCGACGACCAAGTTTACATCAATTAAATAAAACAACTTTTACTGCCCTGCTTGCAAAAAAAAAAAAAACAGCCCCATCTCCGCCAATATTGGCAGGAAGGGTTGATGTATACTCGAAAGCCAAAGGGGAATGACAATCGGCGTTTTACAAAGCAACAAAATATGCGTCGCCGCATATTGCCGTTTTAAACCGTTATGTCGAAAAGGACGGTGTCGTGTATTAGATAAAGTCGCAATCTCGCACGTGTTGCAGTTGCTTCCCTCTGCAGCGCCGCCGAGTCCAGGACAATGGTAAGGTCGCGCGTGTGATATAAGCCCGAAGGCAACACACGTCCAATCGCTACCCTTGGCAAACGTTCACTGAGCTGGTTCGAGGGTGCGCTTGATCAGAGGGGGAGGAAAAGCAAACAAAGAAACGATGGGCGGGCCCGCGGCTGGGGGTGGCGAGGTCGCTGGGGGTGGTTAGGCGCCTCGCAATCACGACGGATATTAGGGCAGTTATGGTCGCGCGCGGACGCAGCCGCTGCAAGCCGCGGGCCTTGAGGCATGGCCTGAGGAGTCCATGAGGGGGTGGAACAACCGCGGGAAGGATCATCTAAGGTGATCATGGAATACGTTGATGTATCGGCTGATCACTATCCGATATGCCTCACTTCTCGCCATATTTACAATGTCTTCCAGAATCGCCTTCAGTTCAGTGCCTGTCCAGGTTTCTCCATTCGATCTAGGGTTTGTTCCTCGACAATCCGTCCACCCTTCCATGTATTTTCCAGAATTTCCTTCACCTCATCATCTAGTTCTGGCGTATTATTCTTCGATGCTGAGTCCAGTTGTACTCTTCTCCTCCCTACACCGCACACACTCCTTTTCTCACTCCTCTTCAATCTCCTCTTCATCCTTTAAGTTTCTGTCGAGATTCTCATGAGTTTCTGCTCTGGGTTCAGCTTTCCCTATATCGTATTCTTTAATGCTATATCTTCTAACTCCATTCCCCTACCTCTGATGCTGTTGACCCGCTGGCCAATTTGGCGCTTTTAGACTTCCCCACGTATTCTACGACCTCCAGGAACCTCTTGCCTTGTCAAGTACACCCTCCAATTTCCTTCCAATGTTGCTTCTCAAAACCTCTTCGTCGGTTTCCACCCTGCGGCTTCTCTTCCAGCGTCATTGTCTTCACAGCCACCTGCATCTAAAACCAATATCAAAATCAATTTGCATTATTCCTACACACAACATCCGTCATTATCTCTGTCATCATTAGCAACAATACCAGCGGAGACAACAAACCTGCTAGCCTCACAGCGCTCCCAATAGTTTGAGCATTGTGTCGTTGCACATAACAAGGATCCGACCTCTGCAATAGCGACTTACATGAGGGCATACCGACGTGGCCTACTTTCAGGGAGACTGACATTAGTTGACCCATACTCTTGTAGTCCATATTCCCAAGGCTCTCAGGGCATTCTGGTCAAAACGGGCGCACCTAACATCGTACGACAAATGTAAATTTATTCCAATAACGCAGTCCATGTACATAGTTTAATTTAAAGGGAACATTTTCCTCGTCTCGTGTTCCACCTTCCGCTGCCGAGCCAAGCGGAGCAAGGCACAAGGAGCGTAACGTCAATGTAATGGTTGCCAAGCCTGATGCTAAAGTACGGTAGTCGGCCGCTAAGCGATTTCCGAGGGGGTCAGTTTGAAATGAACAATGAGACTCCCTTGTTGTACTTTGTTGAAAAAGGCCTCGTGCACGATTTTGAAAAAAAAATGATTTCCGGGAGTGTTACTTGACACTTTTCTTTGAAAAAAAAAGGTCCTTGAAGCGTATTAGGTATGAAAAGGTGATAGATATGGATTGGCATCTCAAGCTCGAAGAGTGTAACGTCCTCGTCACCATAAACGGATATTGTAAGCAGAGTTAACTGGCTTATCCATCGACGATCACAATTCCGTCACATGTATCAAACTTCTTACTAAATGGCAGCAATCAGTCTTCCCAAGTGCGCAGTGGTCCAGCGATGCTGTCGGGAGAGTTTTTGGTACAGTACAAGAAGCGGTTTAATTGAAAATGATTTACGTCTCGAAATATAAATAAAAAAATAATCGGTTCCCTCGGCCGTCTTGCTACTCAAAACCACAAACACTAAAAACCGTTCCTCCATTCGTGCAGCGTGGCAACGATATATTTCTTTTTTTTATTATTATTATAAGCTATGAATCTAAAATGAAACCAGAAATAGCGTAGAATGTCACCTTTATGATAGGCTGTAGTGGTCAAGTCAGCTTGGTTCAGAAGACTAGGAGAGGGGAGGGAGACCGGGGGGACGAGAGATAAAAGCCCGCTCCTGGATTCGTATTACATTATTTTCTCTTGATGAGACGCCTGTTATTTCTATCGATCCTAACGGGGACTTTCAAATTTCGGGATTAATAATCGCACGATATTTTTATTCGCTTTGCACAATAATTAACCGATGATAGTTCAAATTTACGGAGATGGTTGCCAAAATTTTCTCTTCGTGCCAAAAAATCTTTAAAGTCCCAGTCTGTCTTAGTGCGAATGATCTTATAAAGTTGAATGGCAGACAAAGCATGGTGGAGTCTTGTATTGCCGGTGTCCGCCCCTGTAAAAGAGCAAAGTTCTCCGACGAGATTCTCAAAATAATAATTTTGAATGCAACCCACGGTATTCCGACTACCTTGAGGTTTACTAAAATGGGACAAGTTCACGTGTCATGTGCATTTTCTGTGCACGGTAGAGGTCAAAAGCCCTAGGGTCGACCTAACTTAATAGGGACCTCACGAAATGCGGCCTCTTCAGACTGCAGAGTGATGATCTCAGCCGTGAAGTGGATCGGCAGTAAATTATTAACAAGCGAACGATTTCTTACACAAAACATTCATTTTCAAAGGTTCGATTTACCCACCTGTGTTCCACTATGGTTCGACCTTTCATTTCATGATAAGGATAAATGACGAACAACCGCATAGGTTTGGTTGACTTAGGTTAGGTGCATCGTGCCTAGCTCTACCGTCGCTCTGCTCGGTATGACGAATAAACTAGTAACCCAAGCGGTGGAAAACTACCAATATTTTTAAATTTACAAAGGAATCCGTTAGACGAAATGCTTTTATAAGGAAAATCAATAAAATTGTGGAGGGCATTTTTCATAGAATAAGTGATAAGTTGCCCGGTAGCTGAAGCGGCACAGCGGTGATCCGACGCAAAGCTCGACACCAAAACGGGAGCCTCTCGGATTTGTCGAATAGTTTGAGCAAGTGAAGTATGGCTGGGACCAGTTTGGGAACTCGCCATGCTGAGCGCCTCGTCAGCTTTCCCCTAAGACAGGTTCGACGAGTCGGCAAACCGGAAGGCCATCAGAGGCCCGCGGCCCGCCGAGGCCCGCGCCAACCTCAGGACCGCGATCATCCTCCGCCACAGATCCGTTCGTTCGTTTGGATGGCCTACGTTGCACCGCCGCCTATGCTTTCCGCGTCCAGTTGCTGTAGCGACTGCATCAGATTTAAACCCAGTTACTGTCTCAGATGAATGGTCCATTTAAAACGAGTTAATTGTAGCCTTTTAAGAACACTTAATGTCGAAGGCTTGCTCATACAAATATGCGGACAGGAGAGTGTATAGATCTTTCGGCGAGTTATCGCGAGGTGGCACAGGATCTGACCTAAGTTAACCTAAAAAGCGTACTGCATACAAATGTTCTAACCTAACATAATCTCGTCTATCTTAGCCTCTGAATCGGAGCACGTGTAAGAACTCCATTGTTCTATTGTGGCGCACACTTACCAAAAAGAAATGTGTGTAATGAGCAACGGAATCCACACGCCGAGCCTCACCCAAAGATAAAATTTACTTCCGCGAGGAAGGCATCTCAAAAAGATAGTATTGACCCCCTTATAACATACGTGCCAGATTTTGTGATATTGTCAGATTTAGACGCGATTAACTGGAAAACGGTTTGAGACCCTTGCATATTAACTTCGTTTAGAATCACTCTCAACCTGATCAATCTAGCTGGGATTGGGCATCTTTACTCGTTACAAAGTTAACCATTTTTTTTTAAATGACGAAGTCGTGTTATCTGACAACACTGGACCGAACTCAACAATGACGGTCGAACACTAAGCCATTCTTACAAAATATGGGCATTGTCATACAAGAGTTTAATTTAGCTGGTGACGTGTTCTGAAGGAGAGTGAATTGGAACATTGTTTCCTTGGGGCTCAGTACGTGCCCCCAAATAAGCATGCTTCCGTCCCGGTACCTCGTCGACCAGATTTATGCCCATTTTAAGAGGAGGGAAATGGAATCCAAGTTGGCCGAGACCAGGTTCACTGCGTCCTTTTCGGGGAGCTCAAATCGTTCATTACCGAAAAACTTCTGTTCATATGAATTTTCACGAGAACCTGGACGCAAAAACGTCTTGGTGAAAAAGTCACGCGGAGCAAGGTAACCTCACCTACGGTAAAATAAACCTAGGCGTCCCACTTTTCGTTTGGCTTTTAGTATCAACAGTTGTAAAGAAACGTGGATTAAATTGTTTTATGATATTAAATATGGCTGCCGGACGTTTCTGCCATGCTCTCTACCTCATCACCATGCACCGGAAGACATGGTCTAACTCCAACCTCGGTGAACTTGGTAGCCCATTCCGCTGATTCATCCGAAAATCCGTCCCAAAACCTCCCCTGCCCCGGCACCGTCGCGGCAGCTTGTCCCCTGTCCCCACCCACTCCGACTTCCCGGCCCACTCAAACAAGCTTCTCGACATGATCAACAAACTTCCTACCTACTCATCCTCCAAACAACCTTTTATCCCATTATCAAAACTACGCACTCCGTTGTATCAAACTTTTTTGTTTGTTTGGGAAAGACATAGGCGTGCAAACCATGTCCTGTGCTCTGCGTCTAAACCTCCGTGGTCTCGATTGAACGAGTCGGAGCAACGCCCGCCAACTGTCAACACTTGAGGAGCAAGGAGCACGATCTTGTTCGCCGTCTGGACGCTGGGGCTACGGCGGCGGCGGCGGGCCGACGGCGCGGGCCAACAGCGCTCACTCCGACGAGGGAGCGGCCCGCAAGCCGAACATGGCTGCTCCGGGACGCGTACAGTGAACGGACCGCTGTCCCCTTTATTTTGTCTTTGTTTTGTGAACATTCCCTCCCGTGCTTTCCTCAACACTGCTACAAGGGTCCCTCTTGGAAACGATGTAGTTGATGTAATTAAATACCCTCGTCAAAAAAGAGGAATGGATTTAACTTACCTTGCTCGTTTAGTTGCATTTTCTCCCGTTCTTGTATAAAGATGCATTTTACAGTTCTCGCATTTTATCTTTCGTTGGCGAAGAGAGCGGCAGCGGCGGCACAAGATACTCACTAGCCAACGGTTTGGTGAACTTGATTTCGCATATTTCTTGGCGTTACGATGGCCGAGAAATAAGCCGTATTAGGCTTGACGATAATAGAGCGGACAGTAGCAAAGGAAGCCACAAAAAAGGATCTTGACTCAAGATAACCTAAACCGTTCTAGACTACCCTAAAGTAAGCTACGTCGTTGTAAGTCTTTATTCCTCATAATGTAATGAAACGTGGAAGAAATGGTTGGATAACTTTCTCTTAAATATTGTGAGTGCATAAACGACGGAAGGACACTTGAACGAATCGCGCGTTATTGGTATAGGACAAAAAAAGGCGAATTTGAAGAAGTCTAAAACAGAGGATGGGAAAATGAATCACAACGCGATCAGCGAGGCGATAAATTGAGCGTCGCGGTGAAATTTTGGGCGTGTAAGGCAAAATAGATGCCTCCTTCATTGGCCCCAAAATCCAACGTTCTTTTTTGTGTTCGGTCGCCCATCGAACTTTTTGACAATATTTCCGCATAAAGTAACAGAATTTAAGTGCCCCACTTCGTGCTATATCGCTCATTGCCACCTGGAGTTATATAGGCGTGGGTGGAAGATCAAATAATGTAACACGTAAGCCATAATTTCGTTGGTGTGAGGTGTTGAAGTTGATACGTTGGTTAGCAAGCATTCCTTTCCGAGGTCACAATGCACCAAGTGTCGTGTAAGAAATAGCTGTGCTTAACAAGTTTTGAAACGAGTCGAAAAACTTCCGGAGGATTGCTTTTACTGGCAAAACACGCGATGATTTTACCGAACTGAACAATAATCTTGATAAAAATAGAATGTTGAGAGGTAAAATTGCACATATAATGGAGCTACGCCTGCAGATACTTTTAAGTCCTAGAAAAACAGCATTTCGAAGAACGCTTTATCCGAATGCGTTTAAAACATATCTTCCGGGGCTACTCTGAAAGGTTTCAAGCCTTCCGAGAAAATTGCTTTTGTCGAAAAAATGCTTATAAAATGAGCAAGGTTTCTGATCGATTTAACAGGTTGAGAGGGAAAGAAGTTTCTACGCGGTGTAGTAGCTTTTCCCACGGGCATTATGCCGAAAGATGTGTTCAAGAGGTTGCCATTGGGATGCGGGTCCAACAAGGGCCCACAGAGCACCGTTTACTTTCTTGCCACTTTCTTCTTCCCTTGTGCAACACGTTTTCTCGTCCTTGATCTGCACTCCCAGTTGGCTTTTCCAACAAAATCAATCCTTTCATGGTAGAAATAGTAGCTTTATGGAATACCAGCTTCCATGAAACTTCTATTCCATTATTTAACACTCTACGATTCCATTATGAAGATCGACAACTTACAACCACGCAGGTTAGGTTTTAAGGTTAGTTTAAGTGCCTTGTTGCTAACTCCCCTATCGCTCCGCTCGGCGAAGGAAGTGGAAAATTCGTCCTTAAAAACTGAGAGTGCAGAAACAAGTTGAGATGTTTGCTGCCACGAAGGCGATTATGACGTACGGAATGCCGACACTTCTCATCTTTAGTTGCCAGATTAAACTAAGCCTTCAGACGAGAGGGGAGAAATCTATCAAATTATATCACGAAATAAATGGCAAGAGGGGAATCACAATTGTTGAATAACATCGCATTGTATCAAGAGAAATTTCCTCACCTCTGCTGCATATTGTAATAACTTCCAGAAGCCAATCCATTCTACTTCATCTCCCTCGCCAATCAATCTTCTTAACATGTTTCTTTCTTCGAAAATTTTCCCTCTTCGCGTAAGCAACGAAAATTTGAAAGCTTGATTTTTCCACCTTTTGTGGTTTACCTTTCATCGGCAGACCGAGTACGTTAATTTATCGGTCACAAGCCGGATACCGATTGCGTGTGTGTGGCAGTTACTCTGCCGATTAGAGGCATCGAGCTTTGTGACAGCTGCGCGGAGAAAAAGCGAAGCGAGGCAAAGGGCACGTGTGAAAAGATTTGTTCATAAAAGGGGATCGTGCCTTGTGCCAGTTGATCCTCATAATTTAATAAAATAATAAGGCAGGCTGCAGCACAGAAGTGAAACTGAGTCTTCGTTGAAACCGAGTCTTCTTCATCCTCGTTAATTTCCTTAGCAAGTTCTTTTTTTATAGTTATTTTATTACCATATTTTATTCATTTTTCATTTTATTAAGGTATCTTGCTCCCTATTGAAGTTAACACAAACCCTCCTTCAAGAGTGATTTTTTCTTATTGCTGGACGGTTACAAACCGCTTTGACGTTTCGGTCAACTTGTATGTTTACCTTAGGCAGGAGTCTAATTTTATATGATTTAGGACAAAAAGACAAAAACAGTTGTCTGTCACGACTGGGTGGACGGCAGGCGCCAAAGAAGCAGTTTTTGCTAAAGACGCCAGTCACGTCGAACAGACAGAAGACTGAAAAGCAACTCGGCACGGAGGCGAGGCGCGGGCGACGCGGGGACGATGACACTTTTGTTCAGCTCACATTCGTCCTGCAGATGCATCTTCTTCAAACTGTTATACGAGGTGCGCTGCACTGTTGCCAGATTTCGGAATTCTGTAAACTCTAGCCGCGATTAACTCGAGAGCCATTAGAGATAACCTAAGAAGTAGGGTAGGTTTTGGATCGCTCTCGAGCTGAGCAATGTAAAGATAGGATTGATCGCCAGGATATCTTCACAAGTTAAAATTCAGAGATGGAGTCGCGAAATCTGGCAACAGTGGTTGTCAGCCGAGCCTCGTTGTTTGCTTGGCAATTTGCTCTTCATTTAGCCCCCACGCCGAGAGGACGCAAACCGGCTCTACAAACTTCTTGCAACAATATTTTGTCAAATCGACTTCTCAAACTGGTAGGCGGTTCTCCATTTATGTTTGCCAAATGAACTGACTCTCCGAGGATAAATATCTACAACAACAACTCAGAGAAAGGATTACGTCCTACATTCGGCGACTCATTATCGTTATTTGGGCGATTTTTCAGTTGGCACCTCACGTGTTTTTTTTTCTTCCTTTTTCGGATCGTCTTCTTCGAATGAATAACCAAGAAGGAAATGAAGGAACACACGACGACTATGTTACTCCCTTTGGGATCCTATCATACGACGTCCATATCACTCCCTTTGGAATCCAATCATATTGGAGGAAATCCACAAAGCGATCGAAAGAAGTTATATCGTCAGATCCCACTACAAACTTCTTGCAGGCAACTGGAAAAGATTGAGGATCGCCAATCTTCTTTCCACAGATCCCGAGAGCTGCTGCACAGATCCCTTTCCTCACAGTAAGTTTTTTTTTTTTTTTTTTTTTTTTTTTTTTTTTTTT